>Ga0209542_10001819_pt1 | contig 49369 bp, 48 predicted proteins | sample RifCSPhighO2_01_FD_184028 | JGI IMG/M metagenome (GOLD analysis project Ga0209542, IMG submission 184028) | Soil microbial communities from Rifle, Colorado - Rifle CSP2_plank highO2_0.1 (SPAdes) (version 2) | ecosystem: Environmental > Terrestrial > Deep subsurface > Rock core/Sediment ...
TATCCTGGCCTGTATTAATGGTAAAGTAGCATTCCAAACCCTCACTTCTTATCTTCTGAACAAACTTCATTAAGCGAACCGTCTCAGGAGTCCAGTAAAAAAGCGGTGGATTTGAAGTAAAAAGAATCAAATGGAATTCTAATGCTTCTGTTTCAATCAATTTGCCAAATTCTGAAAAATTTTTATCCTCGATGGCTTTTTTTACTCGATCTATTTTATCTTTAATCAATTCCAATCTTCTCTCAAAGAATGGGCTTGTTCTTGCAGATTTTTGACCCTTTGAAGTTGCTAAAAACTTCTTTTCCGTGCTTACTACTACCACGACATCTATGATCCCGAAATAGTCAGGCGGAAAAATAGAAAGTGCGAAAGAAGTATCGCTTGTATTTCCGTCTACCCATTCCACAAACCCGTCAGGAATTGAACGACAGGCAGACCCTGATCCCTGCCGGGCAAGAATAGATAATTCTTTTTCTGAAAGTTCTAATCCAGCAGCTTTTGACGAAGCGAGAGTTAATGCAGCAAATCCAGAAGCTGATGACGAAAGCCCTGTGCCGGTCGGAAAATTATTTTTAGTTATAACCTTAGCTTTATCTACTATTTTTGCCATGCCACGAATTCGATCTAAATGCTTGACTGCACGACTCCCTTCGTTTGGTTCACGAATACCATTAATTTCAATAAAATCTTCGGCGTATTTTGGTGAAAACTCAACGGTGGTGGTTGTTTGTAAACCGGAAAGGTTCATGGAAACGCTCCCATTTTCAGGAAGGCGCAAGGTTTCATCTTTTCTCCCCCAGTATTTTACAAATGCTATATTTGATGGAGCTTTTGCGGTTGTTTTCATTTTATTCTATCCTAACACCCCCTGCGTTTGTCTTAACATCAATTATTTCTCCGCCGGCTTTTTCAATAGCCTCTCCGATTGACCGTCTACGATCCGAAGGACCAAGCGCAATCATACAATCCCCTCCGCCTGCGCCTGATAATTTTGCTCCGTATGCTCCTGCGCTTATTGCGTAACTAATCATATCATTCAATCTTTCAATGCTCACACCAATATCTACTAAAAGTTTTTGATTCTCGTTCATCAGGTTTCCAACTTCTTGCCAATTCGAAGAAAGAATAAAAGACTTTGCTTTTTCAACAACAGACTTAATTTCGTTATAAATATTTTCAACAACTTGTGGTTCTTTATTTGCTTTTTCTTTAACTTTGTTAATTAAAGTTACCGTATCTGCCTTTATACCCGAATAACCAACAATAAGCGGCAAATTTTCAATACTTAAGGGTTCTATTACTTTTCCTCCTGTTACAAAATAAACTGTCCCGCCATAAACAGCCGCCGCCACATCAAACCCTGATCCTTTTCCTTGAATATCCAAGACAGTTTTATATGCGATATCAAAAATCTCTTTTTCCGATAATTTCAGATCGAATAATTCAGAAAGAGCTTTAACCACGCAAACAGTCGAGGCAGAAGAAGAACCAAATCCGAATTTTGAAGTAAATTCAGAAGTAGTGGTAACTCGAAGTCCCTTTTTCAAACCAAACTTTTCATAAATATTTTTAACCGCAATTTCTACAAACTGCGCGCCTTTTGGAATTTCTTCTTGTCCAAGTTCGTCTAGTGATTTTTTATATCCCGTAACATCTACTTCTGAGGCTTCCAACTCAAAAACAGCATCATCTAAAAATTCAACTGTAGCCCGCATTCTCTGGTCAACCGCAGTTACCAAGCAGGGGCGATTATAAACAGCAGCATGCTCCCCAAAGAGCATTAATTTCCCCGGCGCCGAAATGACTATTTTTTTCAACATATCTAAAGGTCTCTTCTTACACCCTCTCCTCCTAAAGTAACCTTAAAAGTCGGAAGCTTTAATGATTTTGTAAATCGCAAAAATGCTGTCTTGTCCAAATGGTACACAAGAACAATTCCTGTCCTTTTTTTTCTTCCTCCTCCGCCGCAAATTTTTGCTGCTCCCCCTGATTTTTCTACATCTCTAATTATTTTTTGGACAAATGAGGAAACAACTCCTAATTTTTCTAAATTCTTTTCGCCATCTCTAATTATTCGAATAATATCTTCGTGGCTCGATTGCTCTAATGCTGGAATAAGACTTCGAACTAATAACTCTTGCTCGTTAAAAATCTTTTCGATTCTTTCTTTTTGATTTTTGCTTTTTAATATTTGATTTCTTACCAAGCTTACCATTTCTCCTGTAGTCTCCGATGGAGTTCCGGTATTTATTATATAAAAATTCCTTACTACTTCCTTTGGTAAATCTGCGTCAAGCGGTCTTAACCCTTCATCTTTCTTAAACCAGACTAATCCTCCAAAGCATGAAGTGGAATTATCTCCCCCCGAAGGATTTCCGTGTTTTTTCTGTTCGCATAGAAAAGCAATTTCGTTAATAATCTTTTTATCAAATTTTTTACCGGCGAAAAGAGATAAAGCGCCGATTATCGAAACCGCAAGAGCCCCTGAAGAACCCATACCGCAACCAATAGGAACTTGCGAATCTATACTTAAATCAAATCCTCTTATTGATTTAAGTTTGTAAAAATTTAAAAACTGACCGATTATTATCTGAGAATAGTCCAGGAAGCCTTTAGTGATTGATTTAAGAAGCAAGGTGTCATTACTCTTGTTATAAGTCTCCCAATCTTTTTGTGCTTTTTCGAACTTATCTTTAACTTCTCCGATTCGACACAGTATCAAAGATTTATAATTTTTAGAAGTTATTTTAATTTTATTATCTTTTCTGGGAGTAATCTCAATAAAACACCTCTTATCAACTGCTGCAAGAATTGCCGGTTTGTTGTAAACGACTGCATGTTCCCCTAATAAATGTAATTTCCCCGGAGCAGAAATTTTAATACCGCTCATAAGGATTTAAATTTTATAGCGTAGGTGATAATACTTTCCGAATCAGCTGTAAATGATCTTCGGAGCACCGCAATAACTTTTCTGCCTCGCTTAAGATCTGCCTCTTCCCAGTCTACGAGCTGACCAATCATTCTTTGCTTATTAGAAAGTTCAACTATAACTACCGGGTATGGTGCCTCATTCATGAAAGTCTTTGCAGGAACCCTAATTATCGTCCAGTGTAAAATCTGGCCCGTGACTCCAATAAGTCCGGCAACATTTTTTTGTCTTCTCCAAAGCTTTACAGGTGTTGTAATCATAGTTAGTTTTGCAATATATGAATCACTGCGATTGCTCCGCTCCCGCCAACATTATGAGTAAGTCCGATTTTTGCCCCTCTTACTTGTCTTGCACCGGCTTCTCCGCGTAAATGTTGTGTGATTTCAACAATTTGCTTAATCCCTGTTGCTCCGACAGGATGCCCACAAGCTTTTAATCCACCTGAGGGATTTGTAATAATTTTACCTTTGCCTATCGTCATTCTGCCATTTGCGATATCTTTTGCTCCTTCTCCTCTTTTGGAAAATCCTAAATCTTCTGTCGCAATTGCTTCTGCTATTGAAAAACAGTCATGGATTTCGGCAACATCAACACCAGAAGCTTTTATTCCCACTTTCTTATAAGCAGCTTGTGAAGCTCTGACAACAGAAGAAAGAGTGGTAAAAGATTGCCTGTCATGCAGAGAAAGAGTATCTGTTGCCACTTCACTTGCCGTGATAAAAACAGGCTTGGAGTTTTTTGATGTTTCAGTACTAATTACAACAGCTGATGCTCCATCTGAAATTGGAGAACAATCCAAAAGCTTTAGGGGATCTGCGATTTTACCGCTCCTCATGACATCTTCTACTGTGATAATGCGTCTGAATTGCGCTTTATCATTCAGCGATCCGTGAAAATGGTTCTTTACTGAAACAGCCGCCAATTCCTCCTCTGTTACATTGTATTCACTCATATAAGCCTGGGCCATAAGGGCATAAATACCGGGAAAAGTTACCCCTGCTTGCCTTTCCTCATCAGATCCTGCAGCCATAAGTCCTGCCGTTACCTCATCTTGGCTTGAATCCGTCATCTTTTCAACTCCAAGAACCAAAACGGTATTATATCTTCCTGCAAGAAGGCTATTGATTGCATTGTGAAGTGCCAATCCTCCTGACGCACAGGCTGCTTCTACGTGAGATGCCGGAACATTGACACCCAACTCCTCACAAAATAACGACCCTAAATTTGCCTGATTGCCGAAAATTCCGGCCAACATATTTCCAACAAAAAGAGCATCTATATCCTTGGGCCTTTTTCCGGCATCTTTTAATGCTCCTTGAATGGCAACTCTGGCCAGTTCTCTTGGGGAAGTTTTCCAAAGCTCTCCGAATTCTGTTGTTGCTGTTCCGAGTATATTTATCTTCATTGTCTTAAAAAGTATGGGTATGCCTCAAATAGCTTGGATAGGAAATATATTTTTTATTTTCAATCTGCTTGGTAAATGGAACTGCTTTCTTCTGCTTTTCCAAAATATTTGGGGTTGTCTCAAAAATGAATCCGTCAGACCCTGCTCCTGAACCGTATGAGACAAAGAAGATTTTTTGGTTGGGCTTTGAAATATCTAAAACTGCAGAAAGTCCAAGAAGTGAAGAGGCGGAATAAGGATTGCCAATCTTATCAACAATCAAAGATGGAGCCAGCTGTTCCGTTGTAAAACCTAGTTTTTTGCCTGCCACTCTTGGAAATTTTCCATTTGGCATATGAAAAACACAATAAGAAAAATCAGCAGGCTTAAGCTTGCTTTTTTCAAGAAGCTTTTTCCCTTCAGAAAGAACATGAGTATAATATGCCGGTTCGCCTGTGAAACGACCAAAGTGTGACGGATATCTTGCGCCATCTCTTCTCCAGAAATCCGGAGTATCGGAAGTAAATGAAGACATTTCTAAAATCTTTGCAATTATTTCAGAAGGTTTATTACCCAAAATATATGCACAACCTGCACTTGCCGCAGTATATTCAAGCACATCATGCGGCTTTCCCTGAGCAGTATCGCTTCCAATAACAAGTCCATAATCTATCCGTTTACTGTCAAGAAGTGCTGAGCATGCCTGTATCCCTGCAGTGGCAGCTTTACAAGCAAATTCAAGATCGGCAGCAAAATAATTATTACCAAGACTTAAGTATTCCCCAACAATTGATGATGAGGGGTTAACAGCATAAGGATGACTTTCGGAACCAAAATATACACACCCAATTTTATTTGGAGTAATTTGAGCCATGGCAAAAGCTTTTTTGGCCGCCTCAATTCCAATGGTTACCGCATCTTCGTCTAGTGCAGAAACTGCTTTTTCCTCAACCCTAAGTCCGGATATTATTTCGTCCGGATTTTTTTGCCACATTTGGGCAATTTCAGAAAGTTTAATCCTGTATTTTGGCACATATGTGCCATATCCAATAATTCCTGACATATATCTTATCTACCTAGTGTTTTATGTGCTTGAGCAAGTTTGTTCTCTGCAAGGGCTGCCAATAGAGATAATTCTGCCGCAAGCACGCCCGACCCAATTATCTCGGCTAACTGAAGAGTCTTATTTTCTCCTTTCAGTCCAAGTATACGAAGGGCAGCCTGTTGGGCGGGTAGCTTTGTCCCTCCACCTATTGTACCAACCATAAGTGATGGTAAATAGATTGAAAAATATAAATCACCATCTTTAAGAAGTCTCGCCGTGGTCACACCCATGCTTCCTTCAACAACATGTGCAATATCCTGGCCGGTTGCACTAAATATTGCAGCTATTATATTGGCAAAATGCGCATTAAATCCAAGTGACCCGCTCATTATTGAGCCAAATATATTTTTACCTAACCACACATCAAATATCTTATCAGCACTTGTGTGAAGCACCTCTCTAATAGTCTTTTTACTAACTTGTACTTCTGCCCAGACTTTTATTCCCCGATTATTTATAAAATTGAGCCATGCTGCTTTCTTATCAGTATCAAAGTTTCCCGCAACCGACAGACAGGGAATCCCTGTTTCTTTTTCTATTATCCGGGTCACTTTATCTGTTGCTATTGTTACCATATTCATTCCCATGGCTTCATCTGTATCAAAGTAGAAACGGATAAAAACATAATCAGCAAGGCTTTTTATTTTCAACTTCTTATACTTGAGATGTTTTGAAGTGCTTTCCGCGGCAGTCTTAAGAAGAGCTTCGTGTTCCCTTACCCATGTATAAAGTATGCGACTTTTTTGAAGACCTCCAGTATAAAATACCGGTCCACGCGTTGTGCCTACTCGGTAAGCATAAACGACTGCGCCTCCAGATTGCGTTATTGTTTTGCAACCACGGCTTACCGAGGCAATCAGGGCGCCTTCTGTTGTTGCAAGCGGAAGAATGTATTGTCCATTCACATATTCGCCCCGAATTTTTATAGGCCCGGCAACACCTAGTGGGATTGATGTTGCGCCTATTAAATTTTCGCAATGCACATCCTCTGCCTGCTCAACTGTCTCGTTATGAACTTGTTCTAAATTAATTGAAAGTGCCTTCTCAAGGTATTCTCTCCTTTCGGAGGCTATTGAAAAATCACGCAAATTCATATATAAAAAGTCCAGAAATCCTCGAAAAAAATATTTCTTTTAACAAAGCTTAAAATAGAGTCGTTTCTGCCCTATTTTTAAAAGCGATTCACATTCTTTAAATGGTAAGGGAAGTATACTTTAACAGCATCGAATTTTGCAAGTCTTGCTTGGAAAGATTCTTTGCTTTATTGTTTTTTTTAACTATAATATCCATTACAAAATGACACAAATTCAACAAATCATTGGGCACTGCGACAAAAGAAGCAAGATATTAGGGGGGATTGAGCGGTGGGAGGCGCATAAAAAGGGAATTTTGCATAGAGCTTTTGCTCTCGCCATCGTTTATAAAAACTATTATATCCTCCAGCATAGGAAACACCCTGTGTTTGATGGAGTTTTTGATATTACTTCTTCTTCCCATCAATTATATTCGAACGGTAAATTACAAGATACACTTGAGGCCGCAAAATTCTGTTTGTTTCGCGAATGGAAAATCAACGAAAGTGATATTTTGGGAGAATTCAAACTAAAAGGCGCGATTTATTACAAAGCGCGTGACGCAAAAAGTGTTTATACGGAACACGAGATTTGCGATATTGTTGAGGTTCGTCTTAAAAAAATTCCCACGCCCGCCTATGAATTCGCTTATGGATCTTCATTGGTCACAAAAGGAGAACTCGCGAATAAAAAATCTCGAATCTACTCTCTCCTTGCACCCTGGGTGAAAGTTGCAATCAAGAAAAATCTTATTTAACAAAACTTGCAACAATTTAAAAAATTCTGTTAAATAGAATTACTGTTATGAAACTTAAGGATTATCCTTATGCTCCATACTTAATCGCTGCGGCAACCTTTGTAATCACTCTTGGGGTTATAAAAACTTTTGACATTTCACTTCCTGTCTCTGTCACTACAAGAACTGCCTCGGGAGAACTGTCTGTAGTTGGGGAGGGCAAAGTTGATGTTGTTCCGGATACCGCATCGGTTCAAGCCGGAATAATTGTATCTGACGCAAAAACAGTTCAGGATGCTGAGAGGAAGATAAATGATGTCAATAATAAAATAGTTTCAGAACTTGAAAAATTAGGCATTGATAAAAAGGATATAAAAACTACAAATTATTCAATCAACCCAAACTATAATTATGACGGTGGAAAAAATAACATAACCGGTTATTATGGGAATGCGACGCTTACGATAAAAGTTAAGGAGACTGAAAAATTGCCTCAGGTAATTAACGCCGCGACGCAAGCCGGAGCAAATCAGATATATGATACCCAATATATATTAGACAACCCGTCAAAATACAGAGAAGAGGCGAGGGAAAAAGCAATTCAAAATGCTCGTGAACAAGCAGAGAAACTTGCAAATCAGCTAGGTATAAGACTTGGAAAAATAGTCAATATTGTTGAATCCACACCCGATTCTATTATCCCCTACCCTGTTCTTAGATCCGAAGGGATAGGTTCGGCGGAAACTCCCAATCTTTCACCGGGTACACAAACAATTTCAACAGTGGTTACATTATATTTTGAAAGAAAATGAATTTCCTTCGACCTTGGGGGTAGAAGCATTTAATTTTTGATTAGTTTTGCTCTGACTAAAAGTCTCTCTTGATCAAACCACCCGTCGCAAGTAAAAAGAGTAATAATATCTTTTTCTTCAGAATAAAGTTTTTTTATATCTCGAGGATCAATACTGGCCACAAAATAAACCTTATAAGTAAAGTCTTTTCCAGTTTGATTTTTAATTAAAACCAAATCATCTTTCTTAACTTTTTTAAGATTTCCAAAAAGGTTCTCCCTATTATGAGCATAAAAAATAGTGTTGTATCCTTCACCTATTCTTCCGCTTGTAGGGAGATATAGAGCTTTTTTATCTGATAATATCCACTCCCGGTTCACAATTCCACCCTGCTCAACAAGAGCTTTGATTTTAACTGAGGGAATTGAAATTGATACCGGATACTCGGCAGAAAGTTCTTTTTTCGGAGCCTCTTTATATGAAAGAAAGACAGAGTTTACAAAAATCTGGACATGGTTTATGGTGCCAAGAAGGAAGAGAAGAAAACCTAAAGCAATAAGCTTAAAAGCAAAATTTTGTTTATTGCTTAGTTTTTTTCGAAGTCGTTTTCTTGCCATACAAAGACATACCTAAGGTTGCCAAAGCAGCTCCCGCTACCTGTTGTATTGTAGCAAATATTGATTCAAATGTTCCTGTTGGAGCCAATGTTGAAACACCCAGAACTTCTCCCTGCTTTTGTTCGCTCACTGAAGGACCGCCTATTCCCCTTTCAGGAGAAGGTGTGCTTGTTGGTCCCTGGCCTCCTTCGGTAGGAGTTGGAGTATTTGTTGCTCTAACCTCCTCGGTTGGTGTGGGGGTGCTTGTGGGCTGCTCCTCTGTTTCAGTAGGAGTCGCTGTGGGTGTAGGTTCCGTCTCGGTAGGAGTTGGCTCCTCCTCTATATCTGTTGGGGTCGGTTCTTCTTCTGTAGGTGTAGGTTCTGTTTCTGTTGGAGTTGGCCCCTCCGGAAAATTGCAATCATTTTCCCATATAGCTTGGCCTTCCTCGGTCCAATTCAAACCGTCGTGTGTCCCTTCTATTGGTGGAATAATATCTCCCCATTGATCTCCATTATGAGGTGGAGGTGGAGGATTTTCAGGGTCGAAAATTGGCCCTTGATGCTCGGCAAAATGATCTGCTTGCCCACCATTGTTGCCGGTATTCCCATCGGCAGCATTTTCATCTACCTCTATTTTATTGTATGGATTTGTTACTGAATTCGTCCTGTGGCAAATTTCTATTTTATGATCGTCATCCTTTTTCTTTGCCACGACATTAGCGGTGTTTTGTGAATAAGCAACAAGGGTAAGAATAACAGTAACAATAATTAATAACTTCTTCATAAAAAAAGAAAGGTAAAAATACCTTTCTTGAAACTGCCAAGCATTATAGTGCATAATAAGCAATTTGTCAAGTACTATAAGATATCTAATCTTCGAAATCCCCTTGACAGAGGCCTAAAAATTGCTTCATACTAAATATTGTTTTGGGCTACCTTATTCTAGTTGCTAATTTTGTATATTGAAATTTTTCCTGTTGTTTGATTTAATAATTTAAGCATTAAGAGTGCCCCGCCGGCTGGCGGGAGCCGGCAACCGTAAAAGTTAACGGTGCCAGTCCAAGAGGACGATGCGGTCCCGAGCCAGTCGAGGGACAAAACTTTTAAACCTCTGGGATTTCAAGAGGTTTTTTTATGCAAACAAACGGAAAAAATTATTTTTTTACATCTGAATCCGTTTGCGCCGGCCATCCAGACAAAATTTGCGATCAAATAAGCGATGCTATTTTGGATTCGGTTTTATCACAAGATCCGTATGGAAGAACTGCGATCGAATGTCTTGCCGGTGAAAACAGGTTGGTTATAGCCGGAGAGATTGGAACAAACGCAAAGGTGGATTTTGAATCTATCGCAAGAGAGCAGATCAAAAGGCTGGGCTATACAAATGGTGATTTTAATTTCTCTTGCAATTCCCCTATCCATGTTTATGTTCACGAACAATCTCCTGAAATTGCCGTGGGTGTTAAGAAAAAAGGAGCCGGGGATCAAGGAATGATGTTTGGATTTGCCTGTCGTGAAACCAAAAGCCTTATGCCCATACCCATAACTATTGCGCATGCCTTAACTAAAAAGATCGATGAGGTCAGAGAAGGAAAAATCCTTTCCTATCTTAGACCTGACGGGAAAAGCCAGGTAACTATTGAGTATAAAAATGGGAAACCTTATCGCGTAACAAAAGTGGTAATTGCCGTACCTCATAAAGAGTCTGTTGAACTTTCCGATGTCAAAAACGACCTTTATAAAAAGGTTGTTAAACCGGTTCTTGAAAAATTCGATTTCAAAATAAATAAAAAGGATCTTATTGTAAACGGTACAGGAATATGGCATAAAGGCGGACCCGCATCCGATTGCGGCCTGACGGGCAGAAAAATTGTTGTGGACACTTATGGAGGATATGCTCGGGTTGGCGGGGGAGCTTTTTCCGGCAAAGAACCCTCCAAGGTTGATCGCGGAGGAGCATATGCCGCGCGATACTTAGCAAAAAATATAGTTGCGCAAGGATTGGCCGATAAAGCGGAAGTGATACTTGCTTATTTTATTGGAGCAAAAAAACCCGTAATGCAGGAAGTGGAAACATTTGGGACGGAAAAGAAACCAAAAAAAATTATAAAAGATTTTATGAATAGGCTGCTTGACACTTCAGTTGCGGGTATTATTGATGGACTCGACTTGAGACGACCTATCTACCTTCAAACGGCCGCCTATGGTCATTTTGGCCGCCCTGAGTTCCCCTGGGAAAAAATAGTCTAACCAAACAAGCCTAACTACACACCCAATTATTGCGATGGCAACTTTTTGGTGTGTTACCCAACTCCTTTAGATTACCCTTTAAATTCCTCTTTATTAATCCTATTTTTGTACTATAATAAACATCTATGAACTCCACTATCAAATGTCCTCATTGCGGAAAAGATGTAAAAATAAGCGATGCTCTAAACCACGAACTTAAAGAAGAAACTGAAAGGATCATAAAAGCCACCGAGGAAGAAACAAGGAAAAAAATTCAGGAAGAATTTGCTCAAAAAGACAAAGAAAGAAAAGCCGAGTTGGAAGATGAAAAAAAGAAAAATAAAGAACTGCTTGTTGCTTTTGAGAAAAAGAGTAAAGAAGATGGGGAAAGGATAAGGGAAGAGGCAACAAAAGAAGCCGCGGAAAAATCAAGACTTGAAAAACTTGAATATGAGAAAAAGATTAGCGACATGCAAAAGGCTCTTGAGGAGGCACAAAGAAAAGGAAAACAAGGGTCACAGCAGCTGCAGGGAGAGGTCTTGGAACTTGACTTAGAAGAAAAGCTTAAATCTCATTTCCCGATGGATGAATTCTTGCCTATTCCCAAAGGCATTGAAGGAGCGGATATATGGCAAAAAGTCGTAAATAAAAACGGTAAAGAAGTCGGATCAATCCTTTGGGAAACAAAAAGGACTAAAAATTGGGATAAAAAATGGCTTCCAAAGCTCAGGGAAGATACCAGAAAAATAAACGCAAGCGACTCAATTTTAGTAACAGACACCTTGCCAAATGAAATTAAAAGTTTTCATAATATAGATAAGGTTTGGGTTACAACTTATGAATTTGCTCTTCATGTCGCAAGAATAGTCAGATATCTTCTTTTAAAAATTGACGCGGTTAAAGCTTCTGCCTCTCACGACGAGATGGAACTTAGGAATATTTTTCAGTATATAACAAGCGATGCTTTCAGACATAAAATAGAAGCACATGACGAAGCGGTGAAGGCGATGAAAATAGATTTAGATTCTGAAATAAGGCTAACACAAACCAGATGGAAAAGGAGAGAAATTCAACTTAACAGACTGGATTCGAGCGTATCTGAATTGTACGGGGAACTCCAGGGGATTATTCCTACTCTTCCTGACAGAAATATCGAACTTCTTCCCGACGGGACCGAAAACGATAATTAATTTCTCCTTTCCTCCGAAGATTTTCCCTGATAGTAATCTTTTAAAGTCTTAAGCGTTGTATAAATATCATATTTTAATCTTCTAAGTTCTGCCGTTCCCCCTTTTTGTTTTCCATTATCTTTTCCTGTCATTGAAAGCAATGTATATTATTCTTATTAGATTAGATTAAGTTTCAAGTAAGAGATAGGAAAAAACTGAATTTTTTACTCTATTCTTACTCTATTCTAAACCTCAGGTGATAATAAACAATGCTTAATACTTCCAATACAGTACCAATACTACAAATTTACACATAACTCTTATCCCTCATGGTATGAAAAAAACATTAACCATTTGGTTAAGTATTTAAATTCCTTTAAAATCCTATTAAAATGTTGAATCAAAGGGGCCGATTATTTTGCGCTAGAAGTACTTTTTAAACTTAAAGTACAAAAACATTGACAGAAGAAGAATTAGTGATATCCCGACTATAACAAAAAAGGTTGTGTATTGTCCCCAAAAATTCCAAGAATCCGCTCCTATTCCCCCCGGAAGAATAATGTTCATACCATAGAATGTTCCAATTACCGTAGCAGGTATTGTCAATGTAAAGACTATGGTCAGAACTGCAAGTATTTCATTAGTCTTATCTGAGCTTACTATGTAATCGGTATCCTTATATATCTCGATCGTATCCTTTGCTTCTTCAATATTATCTCTCAGCTTATCTATCGTTTTTGTTATATTCCCGTAATATCTTGAAAGATTATCTGAAGTCAAATCATTTATTGCAGGCGTCGCATCCTCCAGTATTTTCTTTAATGACCCCAAGATTCTTTTAAGCCGTATTACTTTTTGTCTTAATTGACTAATTTTATGGACTCCAGAAACAGCTACATCAAAAACTATATCTTCAACTTCATCAAGTTCTTGAGATATAGTTTGAATGAGAGGCTCGACATCTTTAATAAGATTGCTAATCAAAAGGTACAAGAGATATCCTGAAGATCTTTTGAAGAAAGACTCCCTCAAAGAAGCATCCGTTTTACATAGATTAAATTGTGCGTGAATAGAAGAAGCACCATTATGAATGGTAACCAAATAATTCTTGCCAAGAAAAACAGATATTTGATCTGTAAGCACTTTGCTCTCAACGCTATCGTAAATAGGAATATTGAACACTAAAAAGGCATATTTTTCCTCTCTTTCAATTTGTGGTTGACTTTTTAGCAAAACCGTTTCAAGATGGAGCGGGTGAAATCCATACTCCTTTGAAAGCTTTCCCATCTCTTTAGTTGTTGGATTTTCTACATTGACCCAAGTAATATTGTTATGCTCTTGAACCATGATTCTGCCTTTATCGATTTCTGCCATATTCTTCCCGTTTTTTGCCAGAGGGTTAAAACGATTAAGAATAGGGGCAAAAGTCTCTATGATTTTTCTTCCGGGTAAACCTAGTAAATTCTGCGTTTCTTTTAATTGCTGCTCCAAACTGTTATGTTTTTTACTCACAGTAATATACAGTTTACCCCGCAAGATGCGCATTTGGCAATCGGCAAGTGAAAAATAGTTCCAGCAAGGTCTGATTTAAGAGGTTTTCTAAAGTAATGCATTGGGATAGTGTAAAATAAGACTATGGATGATAAGGAGAGATGCCAAAGTTGCGCAATGCCATTGGGCATAGGTCTTTATGGAATAAATGCGGATGGAAGCCTAAATCAAGAATACTGTAAGCTTTGTTATGAAAAAGGCACATTTAGAGAATCAAATTTAACTTTGGAAGAAATGATAGGAAGATCGTTTGCCTACATGGTTGATGAACTTGGCTTTTCAGAGGAAGAGGCGGAAAGTCTTTCAAAATCAATTATTCCGAATCTTAAAAGGTGGAAACCCTCACAAATTGGCAAAAATCTTGATGATTGAAGAAGTTAAAAAAGATGTTATAATCATGAAATGGTAGAAAAAACGGAAAAAACAAAAAAACCGACAAGAAATTTAAAAAAATTTTTAAGGCTTTCTTTTTTTAAGAATCTTAAAGGAAAAAATATTTTATTAGTAATTCTTTTAATTATCGTCATAGTTTTGATTGGACTTCTTAAAAATCAATTAGTTGTTGCTACGGTCAACGGAAAACAAATAAATAGAACCAAAGTCATAAGGGAGCTTGAGAAAAAAGAAGGCAAAAAAATTCTTGATTCAATAATTACCGAGGAATTAATAGCGTTAGCGGCGGAGAAAAGAAAAATCGGGGTTTCAAAACAAGAGATAGAGGATGAGTTTAAAAAAATAGAAAAAAGCGTTTCAGCTCAGGGGCAGAATTTGGATCAGTTATTATTAGTTCAAAATTTTTCAAGAGAACAATTAAGAAAACAGATAAGAATCCAGCTTATTTTGAAAAAAATGGTAAATCCAAACGACATAAAAGTACAAGACCGCGAAGTTGAGGATTATATTGAAAAAAATAAAGAATCCATACCTGAAAATGCAAAAATGGATCAGGTAAAAAAACAGGCCAGGGAACAACTTGCTCAACAAAAACTAAATCAAAATATTGAAAAGTTAATTCAAGAATTACAGCAAAAAGCAAAAATACAATATTTCTTTAACTTCAACTAGAATTCACCTCTCAAAAACTTTATCATCCTGAGATATGCTAAGATATATTTATGAGTAACTACTGGTTTAGATCAAAATACGGCCTCGGGTGGTATCCTACAACTTTTAAAGGATTGGCAATTTTAATTCTTTATTTTTCTTTTCTTCTTTCTATCTGCTACATTACAGGAGAACCATTAAGAAAATTAAAAATCTAAAAATAGACAAGGGATTCCACTCTGTAATATAATAGTCAGATGTCCTCGTACTATAACGGCAAAAGAAATAACAATCTTTATGTTCTTAATTCAAGCTTCCCTTATAAATTAAGCCGTACGAAGATAGAGTCTTTTATTTCTTGTCCTCGCTGTTTTTACATAGACAGAAGGCTTGGAATAGATAGGCCCCCCGGTTTTCCTTTCTCTTTAAATTCCGCAGTTGATAAGCTGCTTAAAAAGGAATTTGATGTTCATAGAACAAGAAAAACCAGACATCCTCTAATGGAACATTATGGAATTGATGCTATTCCGGCAAGTCACGAGTTACTTGAGGAGTGGAGAAATCCATTTTCAGGAATTCAATTTCTTCATAAACCCACTAATTTTTTGATATTTGGAGGAGTGGATGATATATGGCAGGATTCTTCAGGGAAGCTAATTGTTGTGGACTATAAAGCCACCTCAAAAGATCAAGAAGTCAACATAGATGCGCAGTGGCAGCAAGGATACAAAAGGCAGATGGAAATTTATCAGTGGCTGTTTAGACAAAATGGATTTGATGTTTCTAATACGGCATACTTTGTATATTGCAATGGAATCACAGACAAGGCAGCTTTTGACGGCAAATTGGAATTTGATGTAAAGATCATTCCATATAAGGGAGACTATTCATGGGTTGAAAAAACCCTTCATGAAATCAAAGATTGTCTTGATAAGACCACTATACCTGCTTACAATGAAAATTGTGATTATTGTGTTTATAGGAAAAATACGCAGCTTGTGGAAGCATGACTTGACAATGCCCTGATATTTTCTTTAAGATTAATTTATGTCAAAAATAATTATTGTTTTGTTTTTGAGCATTGTAATATTTTCCCCCATGACAGTTTTTGCCCAAACAAATTCAGCAACTTTAAAATCAAGACAAATTTTAAAAGAAAGACTCGATGCAATAAAGGAAGAAAGGAAACAAAAAATTGAAGAATTTAAAGAAAAAATAGCCGCAATCAAGGATGAGAGAAAAAAGGCTCTGGTTGAAAAAATAGTAGAAAAAATTTCCAATTCGAATGAAAGACTTACCGCTAGGATGTCCGCGGCGCTTGCCAGACTATCATCTATTCTTAAAAATCTGAGTGAAAAAGCAGCTAATCTTAAGGCGAGCGGGAAGGATACTAGCGAGCTTGAGAAGGCCATTTCTCAGGCAGAGACTGCAATCGAGGAAGCAAAATCAGCAGTTGCGGCCCAAGCTGAAAAAAAGTACTCTGCTAATTTAATAAATGATTCGACTCTAAGAAATGCAATTGGAGAAATGATCTCGCAGTTTAGAAAAGACCTAAGAGATGCGCACAAAAAAGTTGCAGCAGCAAGACAAGCAATTTCAAAGGCAGTTGCGGAATTGGCTCAATTAGGGGGAGTTAGAAATAGTGCAACCCAATCGGGTAACATGGACTAAAATGGAACCAAATCAAAACCCAACAACACAAGACCAAAATGTACAAGGACAGGCACAACCAAGCGCAGAGTCTACTCCACAAAGTGGAGGAACGCCTCCCATTAATCCATCAATTCCCCCTGCGGGCCCTCCTGAGATTAAAACTCCATCCGGCACCGGTGGAAAAATTTTACTATTTATCTTAACAGGAATTGTTGTAATTGTTCTGGTCTCCGCAATTTACTTTCTTGCTATAAAAAATAGCGTTCAACCACAGAATCCAAAAAATGCACCTATTCCACAAAAGACAGTAAGTCCTACGCCCGCTTCATCTGTGCAAATTCAGACGGAGACTGAAAGCATTGATCTTGGAAATCCTGAAGAAGATATTAAAAGCATTGAGCAGGACTATAACCAACTTTAATGCAGCTTGTAATCTTCCTTCTGGTGGGCCCTTGGCCTTCTCCCTAGTACTCTCTATCGTTTCCTCATTCTTGAACTCCCTGGCAAGATAAAGCAGAGCGCTTCATTGACACATTTCTTCGAATAAACTATCCTAAGAACATGGAAGAAGAATTCCTCGGCGGCAGTTCGCAAAATAATCCACAACAGGAAAGAAGCTCTTTCCAAGTAAGAGAAGTTTTTAAAGTTTCAAGATTTGATATTAAAAAGCCCACCGTTGAAGGGCTTGAAAAACTTCCCCCTACTCCATGTGTTGTTGCGACAACTCACTTATCAGATATTGATGTCCAAGAAGTTGCTATGGTGGTTGCCAATCAGAGAAAAATAGGGATAGTAAGCCAAGAAACAAACTTAACTTTTCCGCTTTATAAACCTTTCGTAGCTGCAATTGGAAAAGAAAATTTTTTCCCAATTACAAACGCCCCTTATAAGAAGGGCAAAACCGCGTATAGTCTAAGACTTGATGATTTAAGGAAAATGCAAGAAGGAATTACGCAGGAAGGAAGAACAATGATTGTTGCGGGTCATAACCCAACTCATAACTGGCAGTTAGCTGAAAAGCCCGGAATGGCAGCGGTATTATTAGCACATATGGCAAATGTTCCGCTTGTCCCGGTAGCACTCGACATAGAATCAAAAACTCCCGTCGCCCAAACTACCAATAATTTGGCAAGACTTAAGAATCTTTTGAATAGACCTCACGCGAAAATAATTTTCGGTGACCCTATTGAACTTGCGCAACTTTCTGAAGAAAAATTAAAGGCAGCAGTTGGACTCTATAGTCCTGACCAAAGGAGGAGTATGACACCGGAACAAGCTCAAGAAGCCCGCGAAACTCTTATCACTCTTCAGAGAGAATCCGAACAAATGATGGAGGCTCTCGCTTCAAAACTTCCGCCCGAAAAACGCGGAAAGTGGGCAAGCCCTACACCTCCAAATCAAAATTCGAATCTAGTCTAATAATCTGAATCATTAGACTAGGCTCAAGTAATTATCTAGAAAGGATTTCTTCTAATAATTCCTTAGGGGAAACTATACGAAGGGGCAAAAAATTCTTTTTAATATCTAACTTAAGCACATGTTTTTTATCAAGGCTAACTAAATACGAACACCGTGTTAAATTTGCTCCAGCGATTAGATGAGCATCTTCATCGTCTATCATATCTTTATACGATTCTATTTCTTTTGCCGTAATGCTCTTCCTTATTAAAAGTCCGCTTTTTGCAATAAATTGTCCTATTTGGTCTCTTGACCTCTTTAATTTTTCTGGCTTGTCTTCTTCCAAAATCTCCTCAATAACTGTCTGTGAAGTAATACCCTTTATAATACCTTTCTTAACGAATTTTAATAATTCTGACGATCCTCCCTTAGGGGATAGTAGCGCAGCAATAATTATTGAGGCATCAAAGTATACTCTCATGCGCTAAGAGAATTTCTTTTTTAGCTTTTTTGTGAGGTTTTTAGGTAATTTGTCTTCTTTCAAGAATTCTTCAATTTCAGTATCAGTATAAATTCTATATGGGACATTACTATCTTTTTGTGCTTCAATTACAACCTTGTCTCCTTCTTTTTTTGCCCTAACAATATCTCCGGTTGTAATCCCCAAGGCTTCTCTCCATTTTTTAGGAATAGTGACCATGCCTTTCCCCAAAACTTTTAGCCATTCTTGATTGGTATTTATCTGTGTTTGACTCATTTTATAAGTTTAACTTTCTAACTTCTTACATTATAGATTTATAGACTATCCTTGTCAAGAGTGATATATAATACACGTCTTGCACCCGCCTGAGAAGCGCGGCAAATGGACAAATCCTACACCTCCAAATCAAAATTCGAATCTAGTCTAATGATTCAGATCATTAGACTAGGCACAAAGACTTATCTTGGAATAAAGCGAATTTCGAGTCGTGCATCTATTGCGTCCGCTAAGCGCTGTAGCAAGCTAACCGATGGTTTGGCTTTTCCGCTCTCAAGTCTTGAAATAACTGCCTGACCCGTTTTCATTCTTTTAGCAAGTTCCGCTTGTGACATTTTCTTTTTAACCCGTGCATCAATCACTGCCTGAATCACGGCAAATTCAGGCTGAAGATCCTCGTAAGCCTTTCTAAAACCAGGCTTAACCATCAGTTCTTTTTCAAAGTCCTCCCATTTGGTATATTTTGGTCTACTTTTTTTCATAGCTTATACTCTTTTAAACGATCTTCGGCAATTTTTATTTCATTAGTCGGCGTCTTTTGAGTTTTCTTTTTAAATACATTAACTATTATCATCTCCTGATTAACAATTCCAAATAAGACTCTAATATTACCTGGCCGCAATTCCCATAGATTATTTTTTAACTTTTTTAAATATTTTCCGGATAAAATAAATTTGTGTTCCCGAAATAAATTAATATAACCTCTAATCCTTGCTTGATCCGTATCAGAGAAAGAATTATAAACTTTTTTAACTCTTTCATCTAATGTTGCCTTCATAATTTTATGATAAATTTGTCATAATTGTCAAGCATTAGAATGCGGGGTTTTTAGGATTGCCGGAAAGAAAGCCATAGATATTTTCTTCGGTAGTTTTCAGAATTCGCATCAATGCTTCACGGCTGTTGAAGGCGTTGTGGGGAGTAATTAATACATTAGGTCTTTCAAAAAGCATTCGATCCTCAAGCGCAACCATTATATCCTCCTTTTTAAGCCTTTTTGAGAAAAGTTCTTTTTCCTCATGAAGCAACGGCTCACCCTCCAAAACATCAAGTCCACAAGCGCCGACTTTTCCGCAGTCAAGCGCGCCAATGAGGGCTCTTGTATCAATTATTGCACCACGCGATGTATTAATTATTACAACTCCTTTTTTCATTTTTTCGAATTTAGCTTCATTTAGAAAATGCTCTGTTTCGGGAAGCAAGGGGAGATGTAAAGTTATAACATCAGATTCCGAAAGCAAAGTATCAAGATCAACAAACCGGAAACCCAATTGCTCGGCAACTTTTGGGTTTTCATGTTTTTCATATCCTAAGACCTCCATTCCAACACCTTTTGCAATTCTCACAACATGCCTACCTATATTTCCTACACCTATTACTCCCAAAGTTTTACCGAAAAGATCAAAACCTGTAAGCCCTGTTGGTGAAAAATTACCTTCGCGAACCCTTTCATGTGACTCTATGATTCTCCGCGAGATTGCAAAAATTAAGGCGAATGTGTGTTCTGCAACCGTATTTTCACCATAGCTTGGAACAGTTGAAACTACAATATTGCGTCGCTTGCATTCCTCGATGTCAATATGGTCAAATCCCGTAGACATTGTGGTAATAAATTTAAGTTTCGGCATTTTATCGAGGATATCGCGATCAAGCTTTGAATAAATAAATATCACTATTCCATCGGCATCCTGCGCATTTTCTAAATTTTCCAAACTTAATTTATCAGAATAAAGGGAAATATCCAAAGCTCCTGAAAATTTCTTTTTTAAATACTCTTGTTCCCAGTCTTGAAGTTCAAATCCTACTATCTTCATAATCTAATGCAACAGCAATGTCACAATATTAGTATTAAGTATTTTGTATTAAGTATCAAGTATTTATAAAAGCGAATCGACTTACCACTTGAAAGTGAATTGAAAGCTAGCTAAAGACAATCATCATGATTTAGAAAATCTAGAATATGCTAGCTTTCATTTAGCGAAGAGGAGAATAACTCCTATGATTTCGATAGTGGTTGCTGAGCGTCACTTTCAACGTGGGTGAGGCGGTGAGCAAAACTGACTAGAACCATTTTTTACTTTCGCGCTCAAATTCTTGAAGCAGGTCTTTTTGTTTAGGTTTAAGTTTTTTTGAAATTACAACCTTAATCTTGACATAATGATCTCCCCGGCCGCGGCCTCTTAAATATGTAACTCCCTTACCCCTAAGCCTAATCAATGCTCCCGGCTGTGTGCCCTCGGGAATTTTAAGCTTCACTTTTCCGTCTATTGTTTCAACCTCAACAACATCGCCAAGCGCGGCCTGAATCATTGAGATTTCATTTTCGGTTATTATATCGTATCCTTCCCGGACAAAAGTCGGGTGAGTTCGGACACCAATTATTATGTCGAACTCATCAAATCTTATCCTTGATCCGCTATCCACTCCGCCCGGGATTTTAATTGCCTTTGTTTTCCCGTCTATGGTAACTCTTTTCTCAGTGCCGCGGGCCGCCTCCATGAAGTCTATGTTAAGTGAGTAAGCAGGCTTTCTTCTTCCAAACGGTGAGGCTCCACCAAAAAACTGCTCAAATATTTCAAAAGGGTCGGAAAATCCTCCAAAATTAAAGTCAAAGTCCTGTCCTCCGGAGCTATATGTGTAGGTGAATGGACCACTCCTACCGGCGAATGGACCCCCTGCTCCTCCTCCCTCAAAGCCAGCCGCTCCAAACTGATCATACTGCTGCTTCTTCTGAGGATCGGACAGCACCTCATAGGCATGATTTATTTCCTTGAATTTATCCTCAGCCTCTTTTGATTTATTTTTGTCAGGGTGAAACTGTAGCGCCAGTTTTCTGTAGGATTTTTTTATTTCCTCAGGAGTTGCATTTTTTGAAACTCCTAAAATTTTATAGTAATCTCTATCTGTCATAATTTGAGGTGGGAAATGAGATATTAGAAGTTAGATTAATGAAATGGGAAGTGTGATTAGATATCTCACATCTCACATCATTGTCTAACTTCACATTTCTAACTTCTCACATCTAGAGAGTATTTTAGCAAACTTAGGAAATGATTGCCAGGCCTGCCTGCGGGCGAGAACCAGGCTAATCTGGAACACACTCTAAATCTCCGATCTGAATTGTGCCGGGAGGCGGAGGGTTTATGCCTGTTCTTTCACGGCATGTGTAAGTTTGGACAGGTGTGGGAGTTGGTGTTGGCGGAGTTCCGGGAGTAGCACCGCCCAAAGGGGGAGGGGCAGATGTAGGCATAGGGTTTGTGGTGGGATTAGGATTAGGCTGAGGGGGTGGAATTACAGGTTCTTGGCTTTGCGAAAACCCGCAATCTACTGTCCACAATGAAGCGCTAGAAGAAAGAGTAACCTGACCTGAAACAGTTCGACTATTAACAGAACAGGTTACAGTAAAAGTCCCTGCTGAAAGATTACTAAAAGAATAATTCCCGCTGGCATCTGAAGGGGTTGAGGTACTTATTGGACCGGATAAAGAAACAGTCGCTCCCGCAATGCCCGGTTCCCCCGGATTTTTTTGACGGTCTCCGTTTGTATCGGTAAAAACATTTCCTGAAATACCGTACTGAATGGGTTGGGAGGAAGGCGAGGTTGGGTTAGGTGTTAACGCGGGCGGCGGCAATACTGTGCTGTCGCACCCGTTTAGCGCTTTATAAGCATTTAATCTTGGCCCAATTGGCCTGTCTGTTGAAATAAAATCCCCGCTTGTAATAAGGCAGCTCTTTACTTGATCAGGAGACCAATCGGGGTGAACCGAGAGAAGAAGTGCCGCAACCCCCGCCACATGAGGAGAAGCCATGGATGTGCCGGCAATTGAACCATATGTTCCTCTTGAGGCGGGAAATGTTGATAAAATGCAATTTGAGGAACTGCATGGTTTAAAATTTCCGCCGGGTGCGGCGATTACAACTTTAGAACCGAAATTTGAATAAGATGCTTTTTCATCGCTAGAACCTGTGGCACCCACTGTAATTACTCCATTGCAGGATGCGGGCGTGAAAAGAGAAGCATCTCTATTGTCATTTCCGGCAGCCACAACTACGGTTACCCCTCTCGTGGTTGCATAATTAATTGCTTGTTGATAAGAAGATTGCGAAGAACAGGAACCACCGCCTCCCAAGCTCATGTTGATTACTTTGGCGCCATTATCTGTAGCATACCTAATCCCATCAACTATGGAGGCCGGGGAGCCGGATCCCGCAGAATTTAAAACTTTCACAGGCATTATTTTTAAATTCCAGTTTATACCGCTCACACCAATTCCATTATTAGTGCCGGCTCCAATAGTGCCGGCAACATGTGTCCCATGAAAATGATCGTCAAAGGGATCGTTATCGTTATTTATAAAATCAAATCCACTAGTTACTCTTCCCTGCAAGTCAGGATTACCTGAATCAACCCCTGTATCGATAACTGCAACTATCACAGAATCCGATCCTTTTGCAAGATTCCACGCGTTGGGCATATCTATTTTTGTTAGCCCCCACATCTGAGAGAACATGGGATCATTCGGAATCTCCTGAGTCTTCATTATATAATCGTATTCTACTGACTCAATCTCTTTAAAATTCAACAATTCCTTTCTTATCTTTACAATATCTGTTCCTTTTCTAAATTTAACTAAATAGAAATTTCTAAGAGTCGGATCATCGCTGTCAAAAACTTTTTTTTGGGAGACAACTCCAAGTTCCTCAAGTTTTCTTTTTAATCTGGTAATCTCGTCAAGAGTATAGGTGTCTTTGTACTTTACTATTATCTGGTCAGGCACATATGGCGCAACCGGTTTAAAATCTTCTTCTTTTTTTGGCGCGGGAGTGGGTTTTGCTTTTTGCTGGGGGCTGATTGAAGAAATTATAAAAATAAATAAGGGAACAACTAAAATAACCGCGACAATTATCATCCCAATCATGATTTTATTTCTTCTCAAAAAGGAATTTTGATAGAAAGGAGTGTTTTGAGAATCTATGGGATTCTCAAGGTTTTGTTCATCGGGCATCATATGGTATTTGGGTCATCTTTTTGCATTTGAAGATTACCGTTGACTTCCGGGTTTTGAGGAGGTTGGGGCGGAGTCATTCCATTGTTATCATAACCAAAAACGGGTTCCTGATTTGCTGGAGGTGCCTGATTAATATTTTGCTGTCCATTTCCATTTGCTTCACTTGGGACTCGTTGAGTTGCTTTCGTTTGAGCTTCATTTGACTGGGATTGCGTTTCGTTACCGGCTTCCTGAAGATTATTCGATTCCTGAGCATCTTTACCTTCCTCGCTTAGTTGTTTTTGAACCTTGCTAAAAGTGAATTCATTTTTCGTTGCATCAAACTCTATCAAAATTGAATCTTGAGGAACAAAAGTTTTGTTGATAATAAGAAGAGAAATGGGATTTTCAATTGCTGCCTGAATCAACCGGCGCAATGGTCTTGCCCCATAAACAGGGTCATATCCTTCTTTTGCAAGCTGGTTTAATGCTACTTCTGAAATTTGAAGATCATATCCCTGGTCTTTCAATAATTTTCTTGTCTTCTCTATTCCTAATTTTGCTATATCTGTCATATCGTGAGGAGACAGTGGTTTAAAAACCACCAATTCATCAAAACGATTCAAGAGTTCTGGCCTAAAGAATTTATGCAATTCATCCATTAATGTTTTCGTAAGATCTGCGAATTTTTTGTTAAATTCTTGCTCTGAAATATTCGCTACGCTTGAAAGCACTTTTTGGATTATCTGGCTTCCAATATTTGAGGTTGCGATAATTACGGTATTCTTAAAAGAAATTGTGTTACCTTTATTGTCTGTTAATCTTCCATCTTCAAGCAATTGAAGCAGAATATTGAAAACATCAGGATGAGCTTTTTCAACTTCATCAAGAAGAACTATGGAATAAGGCTTTGTTCGAACCGCCTCAGTCAACTGACCGCCTTCTTCATAACCCACATATCCGGGAGGGGCGCCAATTAATTTTGCCACCTCATGTTTTTCCATGTATTCACTCATGTCAAGTCTGACCATTGCTTCTTCTTTTCCGAATAAAATCTCTGCCATTGCTTTTGCAAGCTCTGTTTTACCTACTCCGGTTGGTCCTAAAAATATAAAAGAAGCAATTGGCCTATTGGCTGCTGATAAGCCTATTCTTCCACGCCTTATTGATTCTGCAATCGACACAACTGCTTCTTCCTGGTCAATAAATCTTTTATGAATAAGTTCCTCAAGTTTTAGTAATTTTTGGCTTTCATCCTCCGTCAATTTTGTGATTGGAATCCCTGTCCATGCGCTCACCACTTTTTCTATGTCTTCCTTATTGACTTCGTTCTCTTTCCTTTTTCCCTCAGAATACGCAAGCTTAACCTCAGCTGCCGCCTCATCAATTAAATCCACTGCCTTATCGGGCAAAAACCTTTCCCCTATATATTTTTTTGAAAGATGAACCGCTGATTCAATTGATTCCTTAGAATATGTAACATTGTGGAACTTTTCATATTTGGGAGCAAGAACCTCAAGCATCTGGCAAGCAACATCCTCTTGAGGCTCCTCAACTAAAATTGGCTGAAATCGGCGTTCAAATGCCTTATCTTTTTCAAAGTATTTTCTGAACTCGGCAGTTGTGGTGGTTCCGATTAGTTGAATTTGTCCTCGAGCAAGGTAAGGTTTGATTATGTTTGACGCATCCATAGAACCTTCCGTGTCTCCTGCTCCAATCAAAGAATGTATTTCATCGATAAATAAAATCAATTGCCCTGTTGATGCCTGGGCTTCTTTAATTACGGCTCGAAATCTTTCCTCAAATTCACCTCTATGCGAAGCGCCCGCAATAAGCGATGCCAAGTCCAGCTGCATAATTTTTCTGTTCTCAAGATCTTTTGGAATTTCTCCTCCGACAATTTTTAAGGCAAGTCCTTCTACAACAGCAGTCTTTCCCACGCCTGCCTCTCCAATTATTATTGGATTATTTTTAGTACGCCTGAGCAATATATGAATAAGTCTTTCAATTTCCGTATCTCTGCCTGCTACCGGGTCAAGTCGGCCTTCTTTTGCTTCCTCCGTCAAATCAATGCTATATTTCTCTATCATGGATTTTTTGGCGACAGAATAGTTCGATGACTTTGAGAGTTTATCTTCAATACCTTGTTTTTCTATTCCCTTAGATTTGAGAAAGTCTGCGGTGATAGCTTGAGAAAATACCGAAAGCAATATGTCCTCGGGACTCAAAAAACTTGAGCCTCTTAACTTTGCGGTATTGTATGCTTCCTCAAGGATTTGCTTTGATCCCTCGCTTAATGTCGGCTGTCCCGAAAAACTTCCTTTTTCCTGTTTTGCTTCAATTTCCTGAGAGATTTTTGCCACATCTATTGAAAATTGCTCGAGAAGTTTGAAAATCTCTCCATCATAAAGCAATCCATACAATAAATGCGCAGGTTCAATTAACGATTGGCTATTTTTCTTGGCTAGAGCCTGTGCCTGATGGAGAACTTGAGTTGCTCTTGGATCAAGACGGGACAGCGCTGTGACATTTTCACGAGCCGCAGGGCTTGAGACAAGTCCTCCTTGTTTTTCATTGTCCGAAGATTTCTCATGAGTTGTCTTGGTAGTGGTCATTACCTCAGGCTCCACTCTAATGGTTTCGTGAACCCGTGTTGTGTCACCAAAAAGATCCTCATGAGTGCTTTGTTCCACATTGATTGAGGGCACAATTTGCTGGGTGGTTGTTGTAGTATTAACCTCAGTCTTATCTTCTTTTTTCTCTAATCTTTTCTGATTAAATAAATTTCCAAACATAGGCAGTTTTTTTCTTTATTGAGAACATGTATTTGAACCTTTTCCTAATTCTACCATACCTTTCCCAACGGATTCTCCCCTTCTTGTTCCGGTCACGATTTTTCTTCCTCCTCATTCTTCATGTTATTATTATCCTTTGAATCTTGATCATTTTCAACATTTTCCGTTTCAACCTGTGCCGACATTTCTCGTGGTGCTTCAACTTTTTCTTTTTTACCCGAAATCATAGTCTCCTCCTCTTCCTCTTTTCTTTGGGCCTCCGAAAGAACCGATTTTCCGGCTTCCATTTTTGCTTTAAGATAAGCAATAACTTCTGATTTTGAAAATCCTCCGATTAGCAAGAAAGGAAGAATATTTGCTACCATTTCCATTCCCTGATTTACTCGATCAGGATCAGGGGATGTAAGAAGATTTATTGCCTGGTTTATTTTCTCAATGTCATTCTTGATCCATTCTCGCCTTTCCATTTGATCTCCGGAGAGGTTTCTTGGAGGTTCAATTGTTTGATAATTCTCGGTCCATAACTTTCTTACCTCTTCATAGTCATCAAGGCTCACTTGCTGAACTTTATTGATAACTGGAAGAGACTGACTTGTTTGGACAATCTCCTTTGGTTGAACCAACTGAGAAGCAAGAGTATTACCATTTTTTTCTTCGTGGAGCAGGAGATCAAGAACCTCATTCTCAATTTTTGTTTTCTTCTCTCCAATTGTTTCTTTTGAAATTTTGTCACTTGCTTCAAGGATGGAGGTAGCCAAAGCATTTCCTTTTTCTTTCTCAATGGTTAATTGTTCTTTTAATTTTATAACCTTCTCTTTTTGTTCCAGGGAAGTCGCGGGATTTACAATGCTATTGAGAGTTTCCCTAATATGAGTTAGCTGCTGTTGTCTTATCTGAACAGTTTTTTGCGCATGTGATACCGAGCTAATCTGAGAAGCTGTCAGAATTGAGGCTGCAAGAGGGTTTCCTTTTTGTTTTTGTTCAATAAGTTTTTCGCGGACGGAAGAAAACTTTTCCCGTTCAAGAGGAATAGTCACATTTGCCGGATTCCCAATTTTTTCTAAAGTGCTATGAAATTTATTTACTTCATTTTTTCTTAAAGTTTCTCTTGAAAGAAAAGACGCTTCGTATCTTGCGACATCCCGCAGCTTTGGAACAGAAAGATTGGCAAGCTTTAGAACCTCTGCGCTCTCGCGTACGGAGGCCTGAATGTGAGCGTTAATCTCCGAAGGCAAAGCGGCAGTTCCATGTCGTGCCATAAAAGGGAGAGTTCTGCCGGCTCCGGTAGGCTGCACTAGACTCGGAGAGGGAGGGGGCGGCGGAGGCGGTATCCCCCTTGAAGGATTAAGGAAGGAAAAATTCCTATTCATAAATTGCCTTAATGCTATATTATTTTCAAACGAAATAGTATTTATATAATCAAGGAATATTTTCAAAAGCAAAAAAGGCAAAAGAATTACAACCCAAAGCATAAGCAGAGCTACAACATAAAGAGCAAAAGTATCTTTTAGATTTACGGAATTATTGATGCCTAATGTTTGACCTGGTCCGCCTAAAAGAATGTTTATCGCTGTTGGATAAATAACTTTTCCGGCGGCAACACCTGAAAAATCAAAGGGCAAAGGGATTCCCGCCCGCCAGACAATAACCAATCCATGCAGGAAAATTGCAAAAAGAGGCGCGTACAAAAGCCAACGGAAAAACTCGCCCAGCCAGATTTTAGCAGTATTTCTTATTGGTCTATAAAAGAGAAGGAGGGGAAAAACAGGAGATATTATTACAAAAAACCAAAGAATAATTTTCCTAACTAATAATACTCCTGTCATAACATAGTAAGTTATTGCTGTGAGCCTTACCAGAAGAAGAGATATAAAAGCAGACTCTTCAAATTGAGGACCAATTTTTCTATAACCTGAAAAGCTTTGATAATCGAAACCAATATAAAGAAGATCTTTAGTTGTTATGTATTGACCATTGCTTTTTAGGAAGAAATCCTGAATAATATCGCCGATCTGATAAATAAACTGGACCAAAGAAAATGAAAGCGTTATCAAAACGATTACAAAAACAAAACGAGGGATAAACCGCATTACCGTGATACTTTGGCCTCGGGTTATTATTAAAATAAAAGCGGTCAACAAAACAAACAATGCAACAAGAGCATAAACAATATTTCTTATTATCATCCAGAAGGGAATGAGAGGATTATTTGTGTTATCGCACTGATTTTGCGTATTCTTTTTAACACAAAGCCAACTATAATTTTGAAGCACCCAATCTAAGAATTCTCCTGATCTTGCTCCTGTTTTTCCGACAAAAGTAACTTCCGAGTCTCCCACCCATTTTCCGTCAATTCCCGGATTTGGAGTTTGAGCATAAACAGGCTTAAATGAGGTGAAAAAAATTGAATTTAAAAAAAGAAATATTAAGAAAATAGGCAGGAATTTTCTCATATCAGTTAAAACCGGGAATCCTTAAAATTTCTCCGGTCACGATTTGAATAAAAACAAAACCAAATACGGCTAGGGCAATACCGGCTATTGAGTAAAAGATAAAAGATTTCCCTGTTTGAAGTTTTTCAATATTTCCCTGTGAAGTCATAATATAATATCCGCCTATTATCATAAACAGCAATGCAACCATTCCAAGAAATGCCAAACCAATTCCGTAAAATCTTCCAACGAATCCAACAGGATCGGAAGGCACGCAACCTAAATCTGTCGCTATTTCACCGGCAGGACAGGCCATAAATTAATGGTACCAAAACAGGGGGGGTAAAACAACTGACCACTGACATATGACAACTGACATGAATTGCGAAATTGAAGATTAGAGAAGTTAGTTGTTAGTGGTTAGTTGTCAGTTGTTAGTTGACGACTTCACCCTCCTCGGGTTTCTCTTCGTCTTTTTTGTTTTTCGAACCTTTTTCCTTTACATCCTCTGTCCCTGCGTCACTTTGTCCCTCTGTTCCCTGACCTTGTGGTGAGCCTGTCGAACCATACATTTGCGAACCAATTTTTTGGAGAGCGTCTGAGAGCTCCCGTGTTTTTGATTCAATTGCGCTCTTGTCATCTTTGCCGGCCTCTTCTCTCAATTGCTTAATTAGCTCCCCTATTCCTTTTTTATCCTCCTCTTTTACCTTATCGCCTGCGTCTTTGAGTGATTTTTCAGCGGTAAATATGAGAGCATCCGCAGCATTTTTTGCTTCTGTCAAATCTTTTTTCTTCGCGTCCTCTTCGGCGTGGAGTTCTGCCTGCTTTGTCATCTCTTCCACCTCTTCTTTTTTAAGTCCCGTTGAGCCGGTGATTTTAATGCTCTGCTCGCGCCCGGTGGCTTTATCTTTTGCTGTAACAGAAAGAAGACCGGAAGCATCAATGTCAAAAGTAACCTCAATTTGAGGGACACCACGAGGAGCAGGGGGGATCCCATCAAGAATAAATCTTCCCAGTGATTTATTATCCTGCGCCATAGGACGTTCTCCTTGGACTATATGAATCTCCACTTGTGTTTGATTGTCGGCTGCTGTTGAAAAGACCTGGGATCTTTTTGTCGGAATAGTAGTATTTCTGTCAATAATCGGCGTTGCCACTCCTCCTAAGGTCTCTATTCCTAAAGTCAAAGGGGTAACATCAAGAAGGAGAACATCTTTTACCTCTCCTCCCAAAACTCCCGCCTGAATAGCTGCTCCAATTGCAACAACCTCATCCGGATTGACAGACTTGTTCGGCTCCTTTCCAAAGAAAGAGGATACCGTATCGATAACTTTTGGCATCCTTGTCATTCCTCCAACCAGAATAACCTCGTCTATCTTATTTTTATCAACCCCGGCATCTTTTAAGGCGTGCTTCGCAGGTTCTAAAGTTTTTTGAACCAAGTGATCAACTAAGCTTTCAAGTTTTGCCCGGGTTAACTTCATTGTTAAATGCAGTGGCCCACCCGGACCCATTGTTATAAAGGGCTGATTAATCTCGGCCGTGAGCGATGTTGAAAGTTCTATTTTTGCTTTTTCCGAGGCTTCCTTAAGCCTTTGGAGGGCCTGAGGATCTGAACGCAAATCAATATTGTTTTCACGCTTGAACTCCTCAGCAATATGGTCTATTATTGCCTGGTCAAAATCATCTCCTCCAAGATGGGTGTCGCCGTTCGTTGCCTTAACCTCATAAACTCCGTCTCCAAGCTCTAAAATAGAAATATCAAATGTTCCCCCACCCAAATCATATACCGCAATTGTATGGGCATGTTTTTTATCAAGACCATAGGAAAGAGCTGCTGCCGTCGGCTCATTAATGATCCGCAAGACCTCAAGACCCGCTATTTCACCGGCTTGTTTGGTTGCTTGTCTTTGGGCATCATCAAAATAGGCAGGAACTGTAATCACTGCCTGTATTACCTTTTCGCCCAAGTAAGATTCGGCGTCTTTTTTAAGTTTTTGAAGAATCTGGGCCGAAATTTCTTGCGGTGTAAAAGTTTTGCCTTCTACTTCAACAACTACCATACCATCCCGGCCGTCGCGAATTTCATAGGGAAGAAGTTTTTTATCTGTTTCGGTAGATTTATCTTTATATCTTCTACCCATAAGTCTCTTAATTGAGTAGATTATTCTTTTTGGTTTGAGTACCATTTGGCGCTTTGCCACATCTCCAACAACCCTATCAACAGGATCCACGACAGATGGGGTTACATTTCTGCCCTCGGAAGAAAAAATGACCTTGGGGGTTCCCCCCTCCATAACGGCCACTGCCGAATTAGTTGTTCCTAAATCTATCCCTATTATTTTTGCCATAATTAAATTAGTATTATGTATTAAGTAGTAAGTATCAAGTATGAAATTTTATACTTAATACTTAATACTTTATACCTGCTACTTTATACCGTAGTCTTGCCGACTTTCACCTGGGCAGGCTTTAATAGCTTACCATAAAGCCTAAAGCCCGGTCGAGTCTCCTCAATTACAATGTTTTCTTTCCCTTCAATTGTTTCTATGCATTCCATAAAGTTAGGATCAAATTCTCGTCCGGCTGTCTCAATCTGTTCTACTCCTGCCTCTTTCAAAACATCCCTTAGATGTTTTATTGTTACTTTCAAACCGTTATCCTCTATGTATTTTTCTGCTAAAAATAAACTTTCAAGTCCCGAGAGCAAGCGAAGCAAAAGTTCTTTGTTGCCATATTTTATAGTATCCCTTTTTTCCTCTTCAGTTCTCTTCTCAAGATTTATGTAATCGGCAACCGCCCGCTTTAATTGATCCTCCAAAACCCGAATCTTCTGTTCCAGCTCTTCAACTTGCTTATTCTGTCTTTTTTTAATTTTTGGTTCCTGATTAATATTCTTATCATCCATTTTTAATTTTGTCAGTTGTCAATTGTCAAATGTCAATTGTTCGCCAAACACCTACCAATCGGCGACTTCGTGGACTAAATTGCCAAAATAGCGGACCACAGGGATTACAAGGTCATACTGCATCCTGCATGGACCTATCACTCCTATTGTCCCAATATGGTTTCCATGAGTCTCAAACCTTGAAAAAACGAATCCATAGGGCTTAAGTATTTCCTCATCAAAATCATCTTCTAAGAAAACAGAACATTCATTCTCAAGTCTTCTCATTATTTTATCAAAATAAGAAATATCATCAAGAATGTTGAGTAAGTTTTTTGTTATGTCAATGTCATAAAATTCAGGCATCTCAAGGATATTAGAATATCCGGAATAGAAAATATCTCCCTCATCTGTTAAGGCAACGGCAAGCGAATGAGTCTTTTGGGCCAGATTTTTTGTTGCCGCTCTCAGAAACCCTTCTCTTTTTTCCCTAAGGTCCCAAATTTTTTCTTTTGCCTCTACCTCTTCTGCTACAGACATCTCTTTTTCCTTCATCAACTCATTAATATAGAATTTTATTGCCTTGCTTGTTGGGGTACGGCCTGAAGATGAGTGGGGTTTTGAAAGATATCCCAGCCTAACCATTTCTGCCATCTCGTTTCTGATTGTGGCCGGAGAAACACCAAGATCGAATTTCTTCTCTAGAGTTTCAGAACCGATAGGCTGAGCCGTATCTATATATTCTTTAACGATATTTTTTAAAATATCAATTTGTCTCGGAGTTAAATCGTACATAAATTTAGCAATAATATACCATGACTGCTAACATTTGTCAAGGAGCGTTAGTAACTTTTGACGAAGTGAGTTTTTTGGTAAACTAAGTATATGCGAAGGCAGAAAAAATTCTTACCTTTTCTTTATCTTTTCGCTCTCTCTTTAATCCCGCTCTTCGGAATTATTTTTTTAGTAAACCCTTTTGAGAAATTAGAGTTGTTTCAATCCAAAATTGATCCTGCTATTTTTCTGTTTACTATTTTATTTTTAGCTCTCTTTTTCTTTTTCTCTTTTTTGTTTGCAAATAAAAGAAGGGGGGTACTTGCCTCAATTTTTGTCGTGGGACTTTTGATCCTGCGATTTTTTGAGATTCGAAGCATTTATCATGCAATACTTCTTCTTGCGATAATCTTATTAATCGAATTCCTCCACTCCAAACGCAGTTTGAAATAATACTTGTGCCTAGTCTAATGATTCAGATCATTAGACTAGATTCGAATAACCCCGTCGACTGTTCAATGGGGTGCTAAAGGCACTTGTTTTTAAAATATCGAATTACTATAATGTTTTCGTGACTTCTGAAATTTTGACTGCTGATAATCAACTCGTTTTTTCCTCAAGAGGATTAAGGAGACTTGGAAAAGAAGTAGCACGCGTCTCGGATGCTAGAAGAAGAGTAGGATCCTTATTTACCACGATAGAACAATCCACCATGGAGGGTGATACACGATTCGTATTATGGTCCTCTATTAATAGACGGAGGCGAAGAGTATTTGTTCCAACTTGGTATGGAGATGTAGAAGATGGAATCGAAGCATTAGCTTTTTGGCCGGAAAATGCAGGTAGTAGGTTATCTAAAAAAATTTTGTGGATAGAGAGAAATTTTCTTGATGAAGGAAAAACCGAACCTCATGAAGGGCGACCCTTTAGGACATACCTTGTAACCGCAGAAGAACGACATGTTCAGCTACTTTATGATACGCCCTCTCGTCGCCATTTAGAAGAAATATCGCGAGAATGTGCGGGAGCATATGATTTCGACTCGAAGCGTAAAGAAATTTCTCCTGTTGTAGCTGCAAGATTTATAGGAGAGGTAGATACAAAAACTGTTACTCCCTTCTAAACTTGTTTAGCCTCGCCTTCTCTGTTAAAATAAATCCGCTACCGAACCATTTAGCCATGTAGCCATTTTTAACCATTTAATTTCTATGAACAAATTTTATATTACCAATGCAATTCCTTATGTCAATGCCGCCCCGCATGTGGGTCATGCCTTGGAATTCGTGCAATCCGATACAATCGCACGCTACCATAGACTAAAAGGCGAGGACGTTTTACTTCTGTGTGGTGGAGATGAGAATGCTCTTAAGAATGTCCAGGCCGCGCAAGAAGAGGATGTTCCTATTCAAGAATTTGTCGACCGAAACACAAACTCTTTCTACGAGCTTTCAAAAAAGTTGAATGTTCAGTTTGATGTTTGGCAAAAAGGAAGCGATCAAAATCACTATTTATCAAGCCAGAAACTTTGGGAACTATGTTCTAAAAATGGCGATATTTACAAAAGGGCATATAGAGGTTTATATTGTGTGGGGTGTGAAGCTTTTTATAATAAAGAAGATCTCGATGAAAAAGGCGAGTGTCTTGAGCATCCAGGCAAAAAACTAGAAGAGGTTGAAGAGGAAAATTACTTTTTTAAACTCTCTCGCTACCAGGATAAATTACTTAAGCTTATCGAATCGGACGAGTATAAAATCATTCCCGAATTTAGGAAAAACGAAATGCTCTCTTTTATAAAGTCTGGCCTTCAAGACTTTAGCGTCTCGCGAACCAATGAGCGCGCCAAAAACTGGGGTGTTCCTGTTTCAAAGGATGATTCACAGCGAATTTATGTGTGGTTCGATGCTCTAAACATTTACCAAAGCGGAATTGGATTCGGGTGGGACGATGCAAAATATAAAAAGTGGTGGCCGGCCGATGTTCATGTCATAGGTAAAGGAATAATTCGATTCCATGCTATTTATTGGCCGGCGATCTTGCTATCTTCGGGACTAAAATTACCTAAAACTCTTTTTGTTCATGAATATTTCACTGTAAATGGGCAGAAAATGTCAAAAACTATTGGCAATGTAATTGATCCAATTGAGTTGATTGAGAAGCACGGAGCAGATCCTCTTCGTTATTATTTTTTGGCAAAATTTTCTCCTTTTCAAGACGGAGATTTCTCGGAAGACAAATTCAAGGAAGTGTATAATGCCGATCTGGCAAATGGCCTCGGCAATTTGGTTGCAAGAGTCGCAAGGCTTTGTGAAAAAGTAAAACATCAAGCAAAAGAAAACAAAGAAGAATTAAACAAAGATGTCCAAGAAAAACTTTCTGAATATAAATTTAATGAAGCCATATCCTTTGTCTGGAACAGAATTGCTGAGATTGATAAAAAAATAAACAAAGAAGAACCGTGGAAATTGGCGGATGAAGATTTGAAAAAAACTCTTGAGGTTTATGTTTCTGATATTCAAACCATTGGAACAAACCTAAAACCTTTTCTGCCTGAAACTGCAGAAAAAATCTTGAAACAATTCTCCGGCAAAATTAAATCCGCCGCTCCCCTTTTCCCCCGCCAGAATTAGACGTAGAAATGGTAAAATTATTACAACTTACAGTTTATAATAGTTATAATCTTTATAAAAATTATAAATATTATAAAACGGGATAAAGAATAAATTATATGAAAAGAAGGATTCTTCTTGTTGTTTCAATCCTTTTGATCCTTATTGGGATTTTCTTGTTAATAAGGGTTGCGGCCGCAACAATTGCACCAAAAGGAAAAGGAGCGCTTCAGATAACATCAAATATTAAAGCGCAGGTTTTTATTAATAACAAACCTTTGGGTGAAACACCCCTTTGCCGATGCGATCAGAAAGATACCATAAAACAGGGAGAATATGAAATAAAAATAGCCCCCGACGATAAAAAATTCCAACCCTTTGTAAGCAGAATTAAAATAAATCCGGGAGTACTAACGGCTATTGAAAGAATCTTCTTACCGGGATCGGGAGCAAGCGCCTCAGTCCTGACACTTGAGAAAACATCAGGTACTGATCCGCAATTATTTATTGCAACCATTCCTGAAGGAGCACTTGTCTCAGTTGACGGGGAATCAAAAGGAGTAACTCCGCTAAATCTCAAAAATCTTACTTCATCAGAGCATGAACTTGAAATACAAAAGCAGGCCTTTTCAAAAAAGACAATCCGCGTAAGAGCTGTACCTTCATACAAATTGATCCTAAATATTCTTTTAGGAACAGAGACAGGGCCTGATGAAACACAAGATGAGGCAATTACTCCTACTATAACACCTGCGCCGCCTACGCTTTCCCCCTCAAAAATTTTGGTCGAAATTTTAAATACACCTAACGGATTTTTAAGAGTCAGGGAAAGTCCCTCTACTCAAACACCCGAAATAAACAGAGTCAAGACAGGGGAAACATATCCTTTTATTGAAGAGAACGATGGTTGGCTTAAAATAGAATTAGGAGACGGGACAAAGGGCTGGGTAAGTAAAACCTATGCCAAAAAAATTGAAGAATAGTTATCCTGTAAAGTAAATAATAAATATTACAAGCAATACCCAAATTATGACGGAAGCAAGCAGAGATTTATCTGAGAGCAGCACACGGTCCGGGCTTTCCCCTTCCTGCTTTTCATAAATATCCTGAAGATAACGCATGAGGCCATAAACAACAGGGAAAATGGTCACCATTAACCATTTTCTCTGAAGATAGTAAGGTAAAAAATCAGGAAGAAGGATATCAAGAGATATTCTAATACCTCGAGGACTTTCAAGAAAAGTAAATAAAGAGTAGAATATAAAAGTTGAGGTTGCAAAAATGACAGTAAATGCCGAAAGCAAAGGCTCCGAATAATGCGAAAGACTTTGTCTAATTTCCTCAACTTTTGTTCCCGTGTAATTGTGAAGCAAAGTCAACTCAGACCTTCTCTTTCCGATTGCCAAAAATAAAGACAGCGAAATTGTGGTTAAGAGAAGCCAGACGGAGAGATGGTAACCCGTTATTGCCTCCCCTGCCAGAACTCGAAGTATATATCCCGCAGCAATAAAGAATATGTCAAAAATTTCAATCGATTTAAAAATTATGGAATATAACAACTGCAGAATTAAGTAGAAAAGAGCGATAAGAAAGAAGGCATTTCCAATACTTTTAGCAATAAATAAAGAAAGAGAAATAATTATAACAAAAATAACTATTGCCTCTCCTATGCTTATTTTCCCCTGTGCGATAGGTCTTACCCGCTTAAAAGGATGAAGCCTGTCTTTATTTAAATCCAAAACATCATTAATAATATAGGTCGATGAGGAAAGAAAACAAAAAGAGATAAACCCGAATAAAACTTTTATAAGAGTGTCCATTTCAAATAATTGGCCACCAAAAGCAACGGCTGCAAAAAGAGCAAAATTTTTAATCCACTGCCTGGGTCTTAATAGTTTTAGAATAAAATATAAGTGTTTAATCATTATTCTCAATTCTTTTCCCAAAAAACTTTAATGTCAAAATAAATGCACCGACTACAACGACTACGAGAATTATAGCAAAAAGTTTTCCTCGACTTGATAAATTTAACGCAAAAAGCCCGAGCAGAAGAGACATTGACCAGTAAAAAAGGGCAATAGTCCGCTGTCCCATCCCGTGACTTAGAAGAAGATGATGGAGATGTCCTTTGTCATGCCAGAAGGGAGATTTTTTGGACAAAATTCTTCTTATAATTGTAAAAATCGCATCTGCCGTAGGAATTCCCATAACTAATATTGCCGTTGCCAGTTTTACACCCGACATAATTGATAGAACGCCCAACATAAAACCTAAAATTGTAGAGCTATACCCTGGAAAAATTTTTGCCGGATAAAAATTATAAAAAAGGAAGCCCAGGGCTGCTCCGGCGACTATAAAGGAAATTTGAGAAACATTCATGTTTGCCTCGGTTAACACAGGGAATCTTAAAGAGGCAATTCCGATTATTACTGCAGAAACAACAGTTATTCCGGGCATCTGCCCATCAACTCCTTTACTCCAATTAAGCATATTCATGACCCAAACAATCCAAATAACAGCAAGGACTTGAGAGATGGAAATTGCAAAATTTCCTATTAAAAAAAGGGGGTTGTTGAAATTTAAAATTCCGCCTAAAGGGTTAGTAATAAAAGGGACTTCGATTCCGGCAGAAACAACAATTGCCGCAGCGCCAATATTTCCCAGAAATCTTAAATAAGGAGAAAGATCAAATTTGTCATCCAGCAAACCAATCAGAACTACTAAGAATCCTGCAAGAAAAATTGAAGAAAAAGTTCTATCTAATGGCAGAAAAATCAAGGCTGCTAGCAAAATTCCGGCATAAATAGGGAAACCTCCGGCTCGAGGTATTGGTTTTTTATGAATTATTGCCGGATGGTTATGTGTTTTTGGATCATCGATAAGTTTAAATTTTTTGGCATAAAAGATTGTTGCCGGAGTTAAAAGCATGGTTATTATGAAAGCTATGAGAAAAGGTACCAAAAGATATAGGAGCATATTAAAGGATAAGAAAAATAATTTGAATATATGCAAGAATTCCAAGAAAAATAAATAAAAAAGAATTAAAAGAAAGAATACGCGCAATAAGAATACTTTTTTTATAATATATAGCACTCAAGGAATTATTTAATATAAAAATGGCAGTAAGAAAAAGCGGAAGAAGAAAAACTATAGAGGAAGAAAAAAGTCTTTCCGTCCCCCACGGTTGACTGTTTAAAATCGGAATCAATGGGGGGAATTGCTTAAATAGAATCAAAATTAATATGGTTTGAGTAAGGATTAAAAAAATGGAGGCGAAGATGGAATTCTTAATTATATTATCGCTAAAAATCAGTTTAAGATTGCCTTTCATATATTCTCACATTTCCTATCTTATATCGAAGCTCATAATTATCAAGAAAGTTCGCTACTTCCCTGCCTTCTTTTGTTTGTATTATATATTTTGGGCGAACTCTGTCCAGTGCCTTTTTTGTCTCATTTATGGCTTCCTTATAAAAGGTAATATGGTATGAAACTATATATCTTCCGGGAGGCAGCTTATTTGAAAGAGCATAAATTTGTCCACTATCGCTCCATAAAAATATCCCCTCATGATCCCGTGTTTTTGCTTGTATAAACCTTGAAATTTCATAATCTCTTGGAGTGATTCTGTCAAAAAAAGATTGATATTTTTCAAGTGACTTTTTATCCATCATAAAATTAAGGTAATTTGAATAATAGGGAATTATTTTTGAATAGAATTTAAAATTCAAAGAAATAACGCTTATTAAAATAACTGCAAGCGGAAGTGTAAATGCTAATAATTTTTTATTTTCCAGAATGTAACCCAGGAATAAGGAAAAAGATGGAAGTAAAACTAAAAGATAATGCGTGTAAGGTCTTTGGGAAAACATTGCATTGAAAATAGAAAAAGAAAGCCAAGTAAGGATAAGTACTCCGGGCGCTCCAAAAATTTTTCTATATTTTAGAATAATAAGGATAGAAAAAAGCAGCAGTAGAACCTTAAGATAAAGAAAACCCATTGGAAAGAAAAGATAATTTCCGTGCCCCACATATCCTACATTTTGAGAAAATACAGCTCTATAAAAATCGGGAAAGACCCCCATAAGTAAAAAATAAAAAGCTGTAAGCAGTACAGGAGAAAGAAATGCAATTAAAAGAACCGCTTCCTGTTCAAATCCAAATACTATTTTTCTTATCGTTTTCTTCAATTTTCTTTTAGAAAAAGAGATTTCATCATAAAATCTTAATGCCAAAACTGTTATAAAAAGTGCGGCAAAATCAAATAGGGCAACAATTTTTGTGAGAAAGGCTAATGAAATCATTATTCCCGCAGCAAAAGTTGTTAATAATCTGGTTTTTTCTTTTGTTGAATAAATTAAGTAGAAAGCTGAAATAATCGGTAAAAGCATAAAATTCTCCGAATTGGCAATGTTTCCTTCAAGAAAAGGAGTTGCGAAAATTATTGAATAAAAAAAGGTAGAAACATAAATTGACAATTGATTTTTAAAGAGCTTTTTTGAGAGCATGAAAAAAACAACAACAGAAAGTCCGCCGAAAATTAAAGAAAGAAATCTTACGGAAAAAAGATCCCCGTTAAATAAAGCATAAATTATATAAAGGACGGGCGGCTTATTGTCCCAAATCTCCCCATACAAAACTCTACCCTGATTCATGGCCATTCCAATTACTTGATATATCCCTTCATCTCCATACCAATAAGGTTCAATCAATGAAGGAAGCCTCAGGAGATAAAATAAAATGAGAGTCAACCCCAAAAACAAAACATCCCGGGGAGTTATTATATTATCTAAATTCTCAAGAAATTTTTTTATCATGATTTATCGGTTACCTTATATTCAAGTCTTTTTCCAATAATTAATTGAAGATGGGAAACCAACGCAGGAAGAGACGAAAGAAAAAAACCCGATATGGGCATCAATACAAACTCAAGAGGAAAAATAAATTGTCTGAATTTTGAGGCGCCTTGGTATCTTTTAGATCTCATATCAAAATCTACATATATTAAAACAAATAAGGCAAATAAACACAAAGTTAGAATAAAGCCTGACATTCTCGGTAAGTTATATCCAAGACTGGTTCTTGTAAAAACCGGATTGAGAAAGACTATCAAATTCGCAGAAATAGTAATAATGTACCAATTCACAGGCCAAAGCACGTGATCAAGTATCACATTGCCGACAATATAAGTTTTTTTGAAGAATGGAGCTTCTTTTACCGTCAGCCACCACTTAAGATAAATTGCATCATCTGAAATTCCCCAAGACCATCTTCTTTCCTGCTGATATTTATTTAAAAGAGAGCGAAAATATGTTTTTGATTTTGGAGAATCCATAGAAGTTTTTAAAAATATAGGTTCAACAGAAACTTTTCCTCCCGTTTTAAAAAATGCCTTGAAGAAAATTCTATAATCTTCAGGGATTACATCTGTATCCCAATAACCGACATCTTTGAGTAATTTAAAAGACAACGAATAAACAGAATTTGGAATCAATCTTAATCCTTGAACAAGTAATGAAATTCGCCAAAGACTTCCAAAAAAGGAGATAATTCTAATGAATGAAGGTACCTGCCAGAAATTGTTATATGTGACATTCGCGGATTGCCAAAATAAATAATATGGGTTTGGGGCACTTAAGAATTTATAAGAAAGGTATGCAAAAAATTGTTTATCGAAAATGGAATCAGCATCCACTGATGAAATTGTAGAATAATCAATATCAATTAAATTTTTCCCGATTAATATTTTCTCAGCTTCCCGCCCTGCATATGCCTGGTTTGAGGATTTCCCTTTTATTTCATGGGGGGTGTCGGGATGAAAAGTGGAATAAAATCCCCCAAAGGAATTTTTGAATTCCGCAGATAAAATTTTTGACTTTTCTTTCGCGTCTTTTTCTCTTTCCTCAAAAGCGATAAAGATGAAAATATTTTTGGCCGGAAATGTTTGGGCATTAACACTTTCTATAGTTTCTTTTATTTTAGCAATACTTTCCTGGTATGTCGGAATTATAATGACATGTTTGATTTTGGAAAAATTTGATAAAATTTGCGCGCGAGCAAGCCAATCTATTCTTTCAGCTTCTTTTATTTTTCTTCCGGAAATAAATGAACATGCTGCCAGATTTAAGGATTTGTAAAGCCAGTACATATTAAAGAAAATAATAAAATAGGAAAGAAGAACAGGAAAATATATAGCCCCCCAAAAAGGCAAGCTTATTAGGAAGAGCGATATAAGTGGGGGAATTACTTCAAGTAGCCTTATTGATTTTCTTGGATATCTTGTAAAAAATTTTACCAATAATGCATGCATATCTATAAAAAATCAAAAGCTGATTTTTGGGAATACCTTCTTCACATTTTTATTAATAATGCTTTTGAAAGTCCCAAGTTCGATAGCTTTTAGTGAAGCTAAGTATTCCGATATGATTATAACATTTTTCGGTTCGTTGCGTTGCCCACGGAGAGGAATTGGGGTAAGGTATGGGCTGTCTGTTTCAACAAGAATACGATCTGCCGGTGTCAGTTTTGCAAGCTCCCAAAGCCCAACTGTTTCGCCCGGAGCCAAACCTTTATATGTAATATTCCCGTCAAAACCAATATAAAAGCCCAAGCTTAACGCATCTTTTAAAACTTCAAATGATCCGGCAAAACAATGGAACATTCCGGGAGGATCCTGAAGTTGTGTTCGATATTTTTTTAAAACCTGAATTATATCTTCTCCTGCTTGTCTATTGTGAATTTGGAGAGGCAAACCGAGTTCGATAGAAAGTCCGATCTGCTTTTTAAAGGCACCGAACTGCATATCCTTGTCAACTATTCCGTTGGATTTATAAGTATGGTAATCAAGGCCGATTTCCCCAATTCCGATAACTTTGGGTTCGCGCGCCAATTTTTTTAGGTTGTCGAACCAGTTGGATTGTAATTCTCCTTCAAATTCAACGTCTGCTTTGTCAGCATGATGCGGATGAACTCCAACAATTGCATACATTTCGCCAGCTGGCGAATCATATTTTTGTGCAAGTTCAACCGCTCGCCGGCTTGAGGGAATACTTGTCCCTGTGTTAACTATTACTCGAACACCAGATTCGAATGCATGTTTTGCAACCTCATCGTAATCATCCTCAAAAGAATGAAAATTCAAATGGCAATGCACATCCACCATAATTAGCTGTTAGCTATTGGCTTTTAGCTTTTAGTTAAGGAGATTATATAGCAAGTAGTATAATAAGGCTATGATTTTGATATTGGTTTCGTTTGAAAACAATAAAGATGCGGAGAAAGCGGCAAACTATTTGATCGATCACAGACTCGCGGCTTGTGTTGAAATTTATCCGGTTAAAAATTTTTATGTTTGGAAAGATGAAAAAGTCGCGGCTGATGAAGTTTCAGGAATTATAAAAACAGACGACGGGTATTTTGATAAAGTTCGAACTGCACTTGAGAAGATTCTCCCCTATGAAATTCCGCAGATTATTGAAGTAAAAGCAGAAGGCGCAAATCAATCCTACCTTAAATGGGTTAAAGACTCCTTGAAATAATTGGATTATTTGAAATTGGTAGTATTGGTAGTATTTGAAATTACCCGAAGGGGATTAGTAATCCATGCCGCCCATTATTCTTGTGCAGATTCCGATTGGCGGTTCATTTGTGCATGATCTAGTCTATAACTCAAGCTCGACCCTTGTTCTATTACATATCGTAAGGGTAGATGAAGATGAGGACGTTTTTTTTGAAATGCCATATGATTATAATAAATTACGAAGCCATATTCATCTCTTAGATAATTCTCAAGGTCTTCCCTATCGGAATAAGACATGCTAACATGTGGGAAACCATCAATAAATGCTACTCCATCAGCATCTAAGACATCATACATTCCCTTTATTGCTGCGAATGGATCGGAGAAATAAAGCATGGAGGACGCAGATACTACGACATCAAACTTACCATTCACGTTATCTCTCTGTAAAGCCCTCGTAAGCGACTGCGCGTCCCCAATAACAATTTTTATGTCTCTGTCTTTTAGAGCAGGTGCCGTAGCTTGACTTATTTCCCCATCCAACGAGAATTCCGGATAACTCCTATTTGTTATGTCATGAGCAGAAATTCCAACGCACTCAACTTTATTTTCCCACCTCTCTTGACAATCAAGCAGGAAAGACCCTCTGCCGCACCCTACATCTAGAATTCGCACGGGTTCAGCAGATTGAATCATTTTACTATCAATAAATTCTGCTATATTCATACCCTGAAACAGAGGCAAAAACTGATCATAACCCTCTATATATCCTCCACTTTGAACAAATTTCTTCTGCATTCCTCGACTCACATAGGGCATATCCGAAGAATAGCCAGATCTTGCTAGTGCTTCTTTTCGTAATGTTCTTATTCTGTTTGGACTTACACTTTCATACATTGGGCTGAATTATATCAAAATTATATAAAATTGGTGGGATTCGAAGTTTCTGAAGTTTTCCCTAGTCACTATTATCTAGTATCTACTAGTATCTAGTTGCTACCTAATAGTCCATTCCGCCCATTCCGCCGGGCATTCCACCGCCGCCGGCCGCAGGCTTCTCGGGCTCAGGGACATCTGTTACCAATGCCTCGGTTGTTAGAACCATTGTCGCAACTGAGATAGCATTTTGCACCGCGCTTCTGACTACCTTCACCGGGTCAATAATTCCCTCTTTCATCATGTCAATTGGCGCAGCGTTTTCGATTAAATCTATTTTAAGAATATTAAATCCTTGACCGCTTCCGCTAACCTCTCTTGCTTTTGCTATAAGTTGACCGGCATCAAGCCCTGCATTAGATATCAATTGTTTAAAAGGTTCTTCAATTGCTGATCTGACAATATTAAATCCAACTTGTTCGTCTGCGCTTGCATTAGGATTTCCCGAATCTTTATTTGTCATTTTTTGACTTATATCCAGTAGCGCGACGCCTCCTCCGGGAACTATCCCTTCTTCAATAGCGGCTTTTGTCGCGGCGACCGCATCAATTACTCTTTCTTTTTTGTCCTTCATCTCGATTTCCGTCGCGGCTCCAACATTAATTACCGCAACTCCTCCTGAAAGTTTCGCAAGTCTTTCCTCTAATTTTTCCTTATCAAAATCCGATGTAGATAGCTCTATTTCTTTCTTTATTTGAGCGATTCTGGCGTTCACTGTTGCTTTTGAACCGCGGCCGCCGATTATTTGCGTGTTTTCGTTTGTCGCTTTTACTTTCTCTGCTCTTCCGCAATCTTCAATCGCAACGCTTTCAAGTTTTCTTCCCGTATCCTCGGAGATTACCGTTGCGTCGGTTAAAACAGCAATATCCGCAAGCATTTCTTTTCTTCTGTCACCAAATCCCGGAGCCTTAACCGCCAAAACATTGATTGTTCCGCGAAGCTTATTTACAACCAAAGTTGCCAATGCCTCCCCTTCAATATCATCTGCAATAATTACTAAATCTTTTGAAACCTTTACAAAATTTTCCAGGAACGGTACTAATTCTTGAATTGAAGAGATTTTCTTGTCGGTAATCAATATGTATGGATTTTCAATTTCCGACTCCATTCGGTCAGGATTTGTAACAAAATAGGCGGAAGCGTATCCTTTATCAAATTCCATACCCTCTTTATATTCTATTTCTGTCTCCAGGCTTCTTCCTTCTTCAACGGTAATAACGCCGTCTTTACCAACTTTTTCCATCGCGCTGGCGATTAACTCGCCTAATTCTGAACTTCCGGCTGAAACCGTAGCGACATTTTCAATATCCGCATCTTTTACTTTTTTACTCATCGACTTAAGTTCGTTAACGACATATCCGCTCGCCCGCTCTAAACCTTTTCTCATTATCATTGGGTTGGATCCTGCTGTTATATTTTTGATTCCCTCTGATATAATAGCTCTGGCCAAAACAGTAGCGGTTGTTGTCCCGTCTCCTGCCACATCTGCGGTTTTTGAAGCGGCCTCTTTAATAAGCTGCGCCCCCATATTCTCAAAAGGATCTTTCAGCTCGATTTCTTTTGCAACAGTTACTCCGTCGTGAACTACATTTGGGGCTCCCCATTTTTTATCAAGAGCAATATTTCTTCCTTTGGGACCCAAGGTAGTGGCAACAGCACGAGTTAGCTGATCTACTCCGGATTTTAATTTTTCTCGGGCTTCTTCCCCGTATTTTATTTGCTTTGCCATATTTTAGTAATTTTAAATTTTTAATTCTAGCCGACTACGGCTAGAATATCCTTCTCCTCAACTATTGTCCATTCTTCATTACCAACCTTAATTTCATTTCCTCCCCATTTCTTATACATAACTCTTTGTCCGACTTTGACTGTTACGGGTTTTTTTTCGCCCTTTGGAGTAATTTCTCCATCACCAATTGCCATAACAAGTCCTATTTGAGGTTTTTCTTTTGCGGTTTCAGGAAGATAAATTCCTCCTGAAGTAACTTCCTCTGCTTCAAGAGGTCTTATTAAAACATTATTAAATAAAGGCTTAATATTTGCCTCTTTTTTTACGCCTGCATTTTGTGTCTTTGCCATATCAACAAATATTGTAAAATCTTAAGGAAAATCACTCAATAGATTTGAGTGCTAATATTTATACAACAAGCTCCTATTTTTGTCAAGACCAAATGTTTGATTCTCCCTTTAAATATTTGCTAAACTGTCTTAAGTTTGTGCCAATTCGTTAAGAACCCAATTGTGGATTGACTTGTTAATCAAAATTGGCTACGCTATTAATCAAAGATGAAAATATTAACGAATAAGTATTTTATATTCGGGAATTTATTTCTTCTATTAATAAGCATTCCTGTCACGCTTTTCTTTATAAAGAAACAGCAGGATTTAAGAAGTAAAGCTGCTCCAACCTCAAAGCTTTTTTTCAGCCCCGAAAGTCCTAATACTTCTTCACAATGTTCTTCTTTTACTATAGATGCAATGCTGGATCCCGGAAGTAATATTGTCTCAATTGTTGACTTTTATATCAAATACGATCCCACAAAACTGGATGTTTTGGAGATTAAAGAATCTGCTTCTTTCCCGGTAGTTGTGCGCCCAACCAGTATAACGAGCGGTGAAGCTAATATGTCTGTCAGCGTTGGTTCAGATGTTACAAAGGCGGTTCAAACCGTAAGCAAAGTAGCAACAATAACTTTCAGGCCAAAAACAGCCGGGTCAGCACAGATCCAATTTGATTCGGAACGCTCTCGAGTATTTTCCCTAGCCCCATCTGATGAGCCCACAGAAGATGTGCTTTCTTTGGTGAATCCGGCAAATGTAAATATTGGATCAGGGGCTTGTGCTACTGAGCCCCAGCCTTCTCCAACAGGAGGCGCAACAATTACACCCGGCTTATCCCCAACCATTTCTCTTTCTCCTACCTCATCGCCTACGCCAACCACAACCGCCGTGAATCAATCTCCGGTTTGTACCGAATTGTCGGTTACTCCGGCAAATTCCGGATCCGCTCCTTTTTCGGTTCTATTTACTGCAAAAGGGAATGACCCTGACGGCATGATTGCAAAAACCACTTTTAACTTTGGCAATGGTGAGGTTAAAGATGTAACAGATGGCATGAATCTTAAAAATGTGACTGTTCAAACCAACCATACCTATCAAAATGGAGGAACATTTGGCGCAACAGTAACATTCACGGATGACGGTGGAACAATTAGCCAATCATGCGCGCAAACTATTACAGTAACAGGCGCATCCGGTTCTGCCACCGCTACCCCTGTTCCCACAAGCGGAACAGGAACAGGCTCGGGACAAATTGCAACACCAACATTGACCGGAGCAACATCTGCTCCAACTGCCGTGCCAACCATTCCACCTACGGGAAATATCTCAAAAACACTTGGGATAGTCGTTGCTGTTATCCTTACTATAATCGGAGGATTCCTCCTTCTGGCATTATAAGATTTCCGCTGATTGATAGCTGATTCACACAGATTTAAAAGCGAAGCAGCTATCCACTTGAAAGTGAATTGAAAGCCAGCTCAGAAAAAAAATTGAACAATCTTAGAATCGAATATGCTGGCTTTCACTTAGCGAAGAACGGGGACCAAAAATCATTGAAATACTCAAGGAAGCTGAGCGTCACCTTTCAATGTGGATACCGCTGAGCTCATGCTTTCAATACTGCCAGAAATGCTTCTTTTGGGACATTAATTCTTCCTATTGTTTTCATTTTCTTTTTGCCTTTTTTCTGCTTTTCTAAAAGCTTACTCTTTCTCGTGTAATCTCCTCCCGACATTTTTGCCAAGACATTTTTCGCATAAGGCGTAATTCTTTCACTTGCGATAATTTTTGACCCGACTGATGCTCGGACTGAAACTTCGAATTGATGCCGGGGGATTTCCTGACTCAGTGCTTTTACAATTCTTCTTGAAAAATCTTCAATCTCGCTTTTGTGCACTATGAACGACAATTCCCGGATTACCTCTCTATTCAGAGATATATCGACTCTTGCCAGATCCGACTCTCTGTATTCTGAAATTTCATAATCAAAAGAGGCAAACCCTGAAGATCCGGATTTTATTTTGTCATAAAAGTCATAAATCACATTTGATAAAGGCATTTTAAATTCAATTTTTGCCTGTGACCCAAAATATGAAACGCCCGAACTTTCCCCTCGCCTTTTATGAATCAGATCCAGAAGCTGACCTAAATATTCCTGCGGCGTATAAATTTCTGCTAAAACATACGGTTCTTCTATTCTATGATTAAGATCGCTTAAGTCGCGGGGGTTAGTAATGCTTTTTCCGTCAACTATATATTCAATGCTGGGAGGGGCCGCGTACACATCAACTCCTTCTTCCCGCTCTATCCGCTCGATAACAATTTGGGCATGTAAAAGTCCTAAAAATCCGCACCTGAAACCCGGGCCGAAAACTTGAGACTGCTCGGGAGAAATACTCAATGCCGCATCGTTCAATTTTAATTTATACAATGCTTTTCTTAAATTCTGAAAATCTGAAACAGATGTTGGGTAAATGCTTAAGTATACGAAAGGTTTTTGCTCAATATAGCGCCTCAACGCATCGCCCTCTCCCTTTTCATTAAGAATAGTATCCCCTACTTTTGCCTGCGTTATATCTTTTATGTTTGTAATTATGAAACCTACCTCGCCGTTTGAAATTTGCGGAGTATATGAATAGGAAGGCTTCATGTATCCCACTTCGTTAACCAATACTTGCGAGCGATCGGAAGCAAAAGTTATTTTGTCTCCTTTTTTTATTTTCCCGTTTTTTAAACGCACATAAATTACAATCCCCCTATGCTCGTCATAAATTGAATCAAAGATTAAAGCCTGTGTTGGAGCTTTTTCATCTCCACTTGGGGGCGGAACTTGCTCGATCACCGTTCGAATCAGCTCTTCCACTCCCTCGCCGGTTTTTGCCGAAATCTTGAGAATCGAATTTTTATCAAAACCAAAACTTACGGATATCTCTTCTGCCGTTTTTTCAATATTTGCACTCGAAAGATCAATTTTATTTATTGCCGGAATTATTTTTAATCCGAGCTTTTTTGCAAAATTATAATTTGCCACAGTTTGCGCCTGCACCCCTTTTGTTGCGTCAACCAAAAGGACTGCTCCTTCACAAGCATAGAGAGTACGAACTACCTCATAAGAAAAATCAACATGCCCGGGAGTATCAATCAAGTTGAGAACATATCTGTTCTCAAAGGTATCACGAGTATCATGTGTATCAAGAGTATCACGAGCTAATTCCCCCGTGATACCCGTGGTACTTGTGGTACCCCTGATACCTTTCAAATTGTAAACCATACGGACCGGTGCTAACTTGATTGTTATTCCGTGTTCTCGCGAAATTTCAGAGCTATCTAAAAACTGCTCTTGATTCTTTATATCTTGTTTACGAATCGTCCCTGTAATCTCCAAAAGCCGATCCGCCAGTGTCGACTTCCCCGCATCCACATGGGCAATAATACAAAAATTCCGAATATTATTTTGCATGAGGAGATTGTATCAGATTTAATACAGGCATTGATAATATCTATAGTTTGTATTACAATTTATTACATGAGCGCGCAAAGACAAATCATTAATATTTCTGTACCTGCCGCCATTGCAAAACAGATAGAAGAGCAGGCAAAGAAGGAAAACAAAACAAAAAGTGAATTGATGAGAGAAGCATTTCGTTTATATCAGTTTGATAAGGAATGGGCTAGGATCCGTATGCTTGGTGAGCAAACCGCCCAAAGAATGGGAATAGAAACTTATGATGATATCGAACGCATAGCCGGCTGATAACATTTCTCAAAAAAAATCCCAGAACTTTCCTGCACCTTCCCCAAGTATTTTAAAAAGAAATAATCTTGCCTAGTCTAATGATTCAGATTATTAAAATAAAAGGCTTAGATTCCTTGTTTCGCATATTGAACCATTCTTTGAAAAATTTGAAGACCTTCAGGAACAAAATCCTTAGGCATTCTGTCTATATTAGGATACTG
>Ga0209542_10001820_pt1 | contig 49344 bp, 54 predicted proteins | sample RifCSPhighO2_01_FD_184028 | JGI IMG/M metagenome (GOLD analysis project Ga0209542, IMG submission 184028) | Soil microbial communities from Rifle, Colorado - Rifle CSP2_plank highO2_0.1 (SPAdes) (version 2) | ecosystem: Environmental > Terrestrial > Deep subsurface > Rock core/Sediment ...
ATGGTGTCATAATTTGAATTACCGAAATAGCAAGCAACTATCTCGTTATTTCTATTCTATCATATTGACAACTATAAGTCAAGGTGCTCATATGAAGGCACCAGGGAGTAACGAAGTGCTCTGAATGTACGGTTATGGTACAATAGAGGCTGGAAAGCGAGGTGATTCATGAGGAATGTAGTTATTTTGTTCTTTGTTTTGATTGTGACGTGCCTATCACCTGCCGCCACAGAAGCGAGAAAGGTGCAAAAAGCACACAGGATGACAGCAAGCTGGTACGGGTCGCAGTTTTTGGAGGGTGCCCCAATGGCAAACGGGGAGCCGTTCAAAGCAGGAGACCCATCTATCGCAGCTCATCGTTCGTGGCGGCTTGGCACTACTATCGTCATTACAAACCCAGATACAGGACTTTGGCTCATCGCCGAAGTCAAGGATCGGGGCCCATATATTGGCGGACGCGACATAGATCTCTCATGGGCGGCAGCCGAGAAGCTTGGATACGTCGATAAGGGCGTGACAACGCTTCTGGTCGCAGTCGTGCATAAGTCATCACGTAAAGGGCACTCCTAAGGAGCGCCCTTACTCTATCTATTCCACAAAAGGCACAGCTATTTCTATTTTCGCGCGAGCTTCGCGAGGCGAATTGCCTCGAAAGAATGCCGGCCGCGAAGCGCGTGGAATACGGGAGAAAGGCGATCATCGGTCGCGACAGCGAGCGCCTCGTGAATTTCTTCAATGATGTCCGTCGGCAGAAGGTGCGCGAAGTCGGCGCGGACGAGCTTCCCTATCTCGTGAAGCTCTTCGAGATGCTTCACGATCGTCGAGGGCACGAGCCCGCGCGACTTCGCAGCTTCCTTCAGACTCTTCGAATCTCGCACCGTCTGCAGGGTCTCTGCCAGCCTCCCGGGCACTCCATTAGTCTTTTGTTTTTGATTTCGTGCTTCGTTTCCTACTCGTCTTTCCGTAGCTTTATGCGGAAGTGGCGTTCTTTCTGTGATAAACGCTCCTCCCATCGTTTTTACAAACTTCTTTTGCATAGCGATTATTTCTGCCTCGGGCATCGCACTGAACGCCTCACGCGCCGCCGCGGCGGCGGCGCGAAAGTCCTTGTCCTTCTCCAAAATCTCGGGGTGCACCTCGAGCGCGCGTTGATTTATGCCCGTGAGATATACTCCTGAAATTCGTCGTACTCGCGAGAGCGCCACATATCCCTGCCCGTATTCAAATGCTCTCGAGAGATCGATAATCGCAGAGTCCATGCTCATCCCTTGGCTCTTGTGCACCGTCATTGCGTAGGCAAGCCGAAGCGGTATCTGCGAGATACTGGCCTTCAACTTTCCTTGATCCTCAAGCTGCCATTCCATGGGCTCCGCGATAACACGGAGCCCATCCTTCGTCTTCACTATTGGCAGATTGGCCGCATCAAAACCGCTCACGATGCCGAGAGTACCGTTCACGAACTTCCCCTGGGGCGAATTCTTGGTGAACATTACCTCAGCACCCTCTTTCAGCTCTAGAACCTCGGGTGAGAGACATCCGCGCTTCAGTCCTTCGACGAGAGTGTCCCTCCCCTTCGACGACATATGGAATTCTCTTGATTTTGTGGCCAACTTCGAGAGCTCTGCGGCATTAATGCGGTCGACGTCAGCATTATGAGAGAACAGTTTAGGCGCGCCAGGTGGAAGTTCCGTCGGTTCCACACTGCGGGCCATCAGCTCCTCGTAGTGTATGGCCTCAACATTTCCGGAGCGGATTGCCGAAAGGACACTGAGAAATTCTGCATCGTCCTGACGATATTGCTCGGTGAGATAACACGTGAGAAGACTGAGCTCGTGCCAGACGCGCGACGCGTACGCGAATTCGGCGTCGCGATCCCGCGAGATCGGCGGCAGCTGGAAGAAGTCGCCCACGAGAATGACCGTGAGTCCGCCAAAAGGATGATCAACGCGCCGCACCTCGCGGCAGACCTTATCCGCCATCTCGAAGGTAATAGCCGAGAGCATCGATATTTCCTCGATGATAAGTACCTTCGCCTTCTGAATCCTTCGCGCGACGTGTTCCTTACTCGCAATGCGATCGACGTCAGCTCGCGAGAGCGATTCGCTAATACCGATGCCGCTCCAGGAGTGTAGCGTCATGCCGCCCACGTGCGTCGCCGCAATACCAGTAGCAGCGGTAATCGAGGGCTCAATGCCGCAGGATCGCAGCCACGAGATGAATTCATTTATCGTATACGTCTTGCCGCTTCCCGGCTCACCGGTAAGAAATACGTTCGCGCCCGTTTTAAGTATTGTCAGCGCTTCGCCTTGCGTCATCCAGTTACTGTAACAGATGCGTCAAATACGGCGTTGGAGATAACCTGTGCTTAGCGGATGCCGGTGTCGCAGGAAATAGTTGTGGTTGCATAGCTGTTCGTCGTGACTAGTACATCCGCTCGTGAGCAGCGGGGAAGTGTCGTACCGCCGGTTGCGAGAAGCGTGTATGAACCCGGTGGGAGCGATAATTCAAATACACCTTTCGCATCCGACTTCCCTGTCGCGAATACTGAGTTCGAGCCCTTACGGGACACTGTTATTGTCGTCGCGTATGGCTTGTCTGCGCACTGCGGGTCGGGCGGGATACGCTCGACGGGACACGTAGGGCCGAGTAGAACTGTCCCGCGCACACCGGACTTGTACGGCAGGATACTGCCTCCTCCACCTCCAGTCGGACACGCGGCGAATTCACAGTTCGGTCCTGTGCGACCCACGGCGGAGCCATCTGGACAGAGTTTCGCCTCCTGTGTACACGCCTTCCCGCCACCGCCTCCGTTGCCACTACCTCCTCCGCCGGGCGTGGTGCTTGTCGCTGTTGTCGTCGCAGTGGATGTCGCGGTCGTTGGAGCCTTTGCCACGCGTAGGGACAAGAACCACAGTACACCACCAATCACGACCAACACGATGCCAATGAGTAACAAGGTCTTCTTCATGCCTTCAGTATACCCAGTACCAAATTAAGTGCTATTGGTGCTGGGCGTTGCAGGTTAGTACGTATAAAAAAAGAAAGGGCCGAACCTCGTGAGAGGCCGGCCCTTGTTGCATGGTGTTGCTGAACGTTACTGGATGTTGCCGGGACTGCCATCGATGGCATTGACCCATGTGCCGTACTTGCCGGCGCGATAGATCCATCCCCACCATTCTTGGTCAGACACGGTTATGTTCTCGAAATACTGCGCGAGCCAACTGGTGTATTGGCAGGTCGAGCCTGAAAGGTTGCAGCCATAATCGACTGGGGGACCGACGACACCTCTCGTTGGCCACGTTGGGTTATCGAGCAAGGTCGCCTCGATGTACATCACGTAGCCGCCTTGCATATGGCCGTTGTCTTTGCCTCCAATCAAGACTACCGCCGCGCCTGGGCCGGGACTAAGTGCTCCGGCTTGTGGCTGGAACTCGCCCTCGTAGGTCAACGAGGCACAAAAGCTGTCGTCGGCATTGGCAAAGACCATGATGTGGCGGCGGTAATTATCGATGGCCCAGTTGCCGTGGAAGCCCGAGTCAACGTCGTTCAGAACATCCTCAAGGACGTTGATGATCAGGGCGTCAGGGTTCAGGTTGGCGCAGTTCTGCTGAACATTGACCGACTTCTGCCACTGCAGTTGCGGACCCGGTGCCGCGTACGCGATCCTCGTGAACGCAAAGTAACCGGCGAGCACGCTCGCCGCTACCAAGAAAAAGAAAGAACTCCTCGAGATACCTTTTCCCATATCAAAACCCTCCTCTGGGGTAGGCTATTGAATAAGACCCCCGTGGTCTGAGCAGTAGATTACAACACTCTTAATCTTTTTGCAAATTCGTCGTCAGTTCTTTCGTCAGTCCTCTAACAATCACCGGGTAGAACCAGAACATCATAAGTGCTATCCAGAGTGCATTCACCAATAAGAAGCCCGTAAGGCCGTGCAAGCCATAATAAATAGCAACGGAAATGATCCCCGCCATTATCATTAAGATGTGGGGAATAATGTGGACTATCTCTCTAGTATTGTCCTCTATCTTATTGGTCACCTTATACATTGGCTTGCCTGGCAATATCGCGAGCACCAGACTCTTCAGATATACCGGCCATAGCGAGGCCCACCACTGGCTCGCAGAAAATGCGTTGCCGTTCAACTGTGCATAGAGCACCAGTAATAGTATCAGCGACGGTACTCGCAGGAGAAGATACTCCTGTGGGTCACTTATGAATTGGAAATTCGTTAATAGAGCGACCGTCGGCATAGTGAACACAATTGGTACAGCAATCGCTGAGACAATGTATGCTAAGGCCGAATCAAAATAGTGAACTTTTTGGCGGAATGTTAAACTTTTTTTAAATAGTGGACTGTCTTTAAATACCAGTCGCATGGTATCGAGAGCCCACGTTCCCCGCTGCTTATATATATTAGCCAGCCTCTTAGGGGCGGTGCCCAGCGTGTAGGACTTATTGACATATTGCGTTTTGAACCCGGCAATCTGGAAAATATAGCTGGTATACAAATCTTCGACGATATTCCAAGTCTGGAAACCGCCGACGGCGTCGAGCGCCTTCCGCGAGTAAATAACGCCGGATCCCGCCGATATGGCGGCATTGTTGCTATTTTTACCAGTCTGCATGTGCTCGTAAAATATATGGTCGTGGTTGAAATCATTTTTAGGTACGTCGAATTTCTGGCGAGTGGCGACCATCGCGAGGTTCGTATCAGCCTGGAAGTGCCCCAGAAGCTCGTTAAGAATCTCCGGATTCGTTACCTCCTGGTCCGCGTCTAATACCAGTATGTAGTCGCTAGTGCTATGCTCCAGCCCGTAATTAAGATTACCCGCCTTACCGTCTTCTCTGCTATTCGGACGCGAAATATATTCGACGTTATGCTTCATGGCTAATTTCCTGATACTCTCCCGCTTACCATCATCGAGTATGTAGATCTTCTTCCACGCGTACGTTATACCTAGCGCTTTCTCGACAACTGGCTCAAAAAGGCTTAGCGGCTCATTTACAATAGATATAAATACGTCTACAGAGCCTTTTGGCTGGTGGTAAGAATGTTCAACATGCTCCTGAGTCCAGTGGTTGAAAAGAAAGAACACTGGCAGCGAGCTTATAGTCACCTCGGCAAGGTAGAATATGACGCCTTCGTACCCGTGGATATGAAAAGCCAGCCATATAATATAGGCCGTATTCGCCAGAACGGTTATTAGCAGAAGCTTTCTGTTCATGGGGTATATAAAAGCAAAGCCTCCTGTGACGAGGAGGATGGTGTATCGATAACATACTTATTATGTTTTGTAAAGATTGGCTAGTTAGACCAGATACGCATCCTGACCGTAGCCGGCGACACCGACGTACTCTGCCTCACCGCGGAGGATCGCCTCGAATGGCCTGCAGGCGAAACATCCCGAGGCACCACGCGGGCAGTCAAACGCTTTCGCGGCGCGCGCTTCCTTCACCTTTCGCGCAATCGCGAGCACCTTCTCGCGTCCTGCGGCTGCATCCGGTAGCGCAACTTCGGTCGGCGTGTCACTCTTATCGAGATACCAATACGCCGCCCCGCTAACGCGGCGCTTCTGGAGCTCGTTCAAGAGGAGCAGGTAGATAGGAAGCTGGAGTGAGTCCTCGTCTTCTTCATTCTTCCCTGTTTTGAAATCGATAATGCGCACACTGTCGTCCGCCTCAATGTATTCGAGCCAATCGATGAGCCCGCACAAGATGATGTTATCGTCCTCGCTCAAGATGAAGTTCGGCGGCATATTGTTCTTCGTCTCCTTCAGCTTCACGGTTTTATTCGCGATCGGCCCCGGGTGCGCGACAACTCGCTCGATCATCGCGCGCCCACGCACCATTGTCGCCGCTTCCTCGTCGCTACTCGTGAAGCCACCTTTCTTGCCTGACGAAATCTTATCCCAATCCGTTTCGAAATCAGCGAGCAAATCTCTCTTCAAACGCTCATCGACCGGCAAAACTTTCAGAGCTTCAAGCGTCGCGTGCACCGCCGAGCCGAGCGAGAGCGCGGGACTCACTATCGTGATCTTCCGCCCCGTATCAGGATTCTTATAGACATTATGCAGATAATACGCGCGCGGACACTTCAGAAAGTCCCCCATCGACGAATGCGACACCCAAACTGCATCGTATTTGCCGGTCATACAATCTTCATCTTATTATTCTAACCCGCCTGCCAAGTCGCTATTACCGGGAAGACGTGTATCAAATTAAGTATGTTGAGAGTCAGATTATCACGGATCATATAGGCGACGAATATCTCCAGTCCTATGCCGATGACCACGATGAGCCATGTCGGTATTCTCCATGCCATGAAGAAACCGACGACCATCGCGAGCGTGTCCGAGACAGAGTTGATGATGCTGTCGCCCGTGTACCCCTGTGCGAGCGCCTGCAGTCGATAGTGCTGAATTACTGTTGGAGTATTCTCCACAATCTCCCATGTCGTCTCGAGCCCGATTGCATATAGTAATCGCCTCCATGCCGACATACCCGGGAAGAACCACCGCAGAGCGAGATAGAAGAGGAAGCCGTGAATGATATGTGAGAAGCTGTACCAGTCAACGAGATGTTGCGAATTTCCGGCGCTCGACACCACTCCTTCCCAGAGCTTCACGTATCCGCAGGTGCAGATTGCTGGCTGGCCAAAGGCGTAGAGCACGAGCGCCTGAACACTGAGCAACAGCACCGCACCGACGATGTAGCTGCGAGCGCTCATCGAGGCAAGAGAGAAGCCCCTGTCTCGAATGCTCCTCGTATCCACGAGATCTCTGCGAACCAAGGACCGAACACTCCGAGGGCGATCGTCGCGATGATCGCCGAGCCGACAAAAAAACCAATGCCATAAATAATCCCGATCCAGAACATCCGCCCAAGCGAATTCTGCTTCGCTACCTGTCGATTCAACTCTTCAAGGAGTTCAACAATGCTCTGAGAATGATCCGGATTCATGACATTAGTATACCGTAGCGAATCTACTTCGATAGAAATCTTTTGCGCTCAGCGGGGGAGAAATGCTCAATTGCGTAGCGCAGCGTCGTGCGCGGCATATGTGCTTTATGTTTGTTAAGAAATGCCACCAGCTCTTCGCGCGACACGCGCGTTCCCACCTCGCGCAGCATCCAGCCCAGCGCCTTATGGATCAAGTCATGCGTGTCGTCGAGGAGCCTCTCGGCGAGCGCATAGGTGTCCCTACTCTCTTTGTTGACGATAAATGCGAGCGTCGAGATGATTGCGATACGGCGCTCCCATATATTTTTCGATTCCGCGAGCTTGTATAAAATGCGTCTATCTCGGTTTACGAGGTAGTCGCCCAGTATGTTCGACGCTGAGGTATCGACCAAGTCCCAATTATTGATGTGCTTCGTATGCGTGAGGTAGAACTTCGCGATCTTCGCACGCGTCTGCCCGTCGCCGTGCCTATATTGATCCACGAGGATTAAGAGCGCGGTCAGACGGCACTCGTGAATCTTGCTATCAAGTAGCTTCTCTATTTCTACCAACGGAAGCCCCTTATATTGCTTCGCGACTTTCCGCTGTTCGGGAACCGCGACGCCCACAAACACGTCGCCATACCCGTATTGCCCCTTGCCGGTCTTAAAGAACCACGCCGACGCCAGCGCCTTCTCCCGTGTTCCATGTTTCTTCAGTTCCCTCTCAACCTCCCACGCAGTCTGTGTCATAAAGGCATTCTACCTCGCCTGCTCTCGCCGTCTGATCAATCAAAAAATCAATGGTTTCCAGTCGGGTAGCCATGGATTTTCATTGTACTCCACACAAAAAACGCCTTGAAATACATAGGACAGACCTATGTACTCTTGACGCTATATCGCGAGGCATCGCCTCGCGAGTTTATACCTCTCGGGTTTATTCAAGCCCAGTCAAATCTGGACTTATGAAATTAAGTTCTCTTACGGTGGGAGGTGAAGAGGCCCCAAACGACGATACCGAGAGTGAGGATGACGTAGAGCTTGCCGAAGGGATACACGCCGAGGAAATAGTTCGTGGGCTGGTATCCGCTCAAAAAACCTAATCCAATATTGATGCTTGGATAAATCAGTATGTCGAGGAGGACGACAATAGGGATATAGTAAAGAGAAAACTTGACCCACTTGCGGAAAGTCTCGGCATTTGCAGCGAGCAGTATGATCGCAACAACGCCAAGCATCTGGCCAAGGTCGATGAGGGGCCAGCCGAGTGTATCGAGATAGGGAGAGTTGCAGTATGTTTTACCACTCTGAATATACGACCTACAAATATTTGGGAAATTCGTGTCAACAAACCACATCCCTCGAAAATACTGTCCGATTAGATATACAACTCCTGCCGCTATAAATACAGTAATTTTTTTATACCAAAGCATCATAATTTAAGCAGCATCTTAAGTTCACGTATCATACCAAGAATAATCTCCGCATTCGTGCTTGATATCCACTCTTTTTCAACTTGCTTATCGATATGCTTCGAGGCGACACCGAGGACAACATTGAACTGCACTTTTTGCACGTCGAAGAATAGTGCGGGTGGCTTCTTTTTGGACTTCGTAGCTAGTTGCCGCTCGATAAACGATAGTTCGGCAAGAAGAGGGCTCTTTGCTCCCTGCGGCAGCTCTAGGATGTTAATCACGGTTTTCATATAGCGAAGGTACGCAAGAGGGTTGGTGCTCGGAGTGATTGCAATCGCAGTAAAATCTGTCACCCCGTCGCCATCCACATCGACAGCTGGCAGCGTTGCGGAGCCATCTTTCACAGCGAACTTAATTATCGAGTTAGCTGATGTAGGGATATTCGAGAATGTCGTGCTAGCGGTGATACCACCGTCGCTACCAATCGCGTCGACATTGAGTGTTGCGGATCCGTTACCGTATCCTGTCGCAACGATCGCGTATGCGCCGCTCTTTGGAACGCTGATGTATTGCTCGTCGTCGAACACCTGTACAGAGCTCTCAGGAACGTCTCTCTTCACACCGGCAAAGTCGCTGCCCGGAATGGGCACAACCCCACTCTCGTTATTCTCTGAGTCAGTCACGACAATGTTGACTGGGGAATGAGAACTAATACGAAGTGTTATGGGGTTGTTACCAACGGGGGGCTTCGCGTCGAAGACATATTCCTCACTTACATCTGAATTCCTTAATAGTTTAAATATTGTGCTCTGAATTGGCCCTGCTGATGTTAAATCCTGGTGAGTAATATTTCCGCGTGCGTCAGATCGGAACGCATCCGCGTTGAAATATAAATGCTCCGCTGTATCCCCCACTGCGCTCGGGGACACGACTGTTCCGTCGCCGTTTTGGGTCGTGACGGGTGAATGTTCGAGATATTGGATCTCTGCGCAGAGAGATGGGCTTGCCACGGCGCTCTGGCTATTGCAAGACATCTTCCGTTTCGTCGTATAGGCGAGAGCCTTCACGGTGTCCTGTCCCCAGCCAGCGATTGCCGTTACCGTGATGCCAGCCGGCGGTGTCCACGCGTCGAGCGCGCTATGCGTCGCGACGGCTTTATCAATGAGCGTACTCGAGAGTGCAAGTGGCGTGCGCAGATCGCCGGCACTCCCCGCCTGCGCGTTCAGACCTGCAGTGTTTGCAAGAAAGTCCACGAGTGCAGAAAAAGAGGATAGGGCAGTGCCGAAGTTCGACGCATACTTGCCTGCAAGCGATCCGTCCGAGCTAAAGGTGACAACGGGATCGTCAATATGCGCGAAGTATTCTGCCGAGGGAAGAAGGCCATAGGGCGACGGCATGTCCTTGATCACCGCGCGCACGTCACTCGCATTTGAAATGAGACCGAGACCGTGCGTCTGGTCGTCGCCGTGGAGCATCACACCGATGTCGCTCGGCGTTCCCCATTGCGGCGTACCGATCATGACAATGCGATCGATATAGTTCGGCGCGTCAGCGCCGAGCGAGAGTGCGAGCGCTTTGGCGAGGAGTCCCCCGTTACTGTGCGCAACGATGGTGACCTTCTTGCTCGCAGAGGTGGACGCCATTTCTCGCAGAACATCCTTCAGAAAAACTCGCTCGATGTTCCCCTCAAGCTTCGTCAACGTTCCGTTCTCGACGACATCGCGCACGTCATAGCGCCAGTCATAGGGATAGGCGCGCCACTCCTTCAGCCCTAACGTCGTCGAAGCGACAAGACCGTCCATATAGGTTTGGAAACCGCCGTAGGTATCGAAATTGCTGCCAAAGATTTTATCAATGACGGTCTGATAGGCACTATGCGCACCAATTCGCTCAACAATATCTTTCGTATACAGCGAATACTTGCTCGTGCCGTCCGCATTCATTTCGAGATACGGAATATCGGTGTGGTAGTTCGGTTCCCATACCTGATGCTCGATGCCGAGCGCGCCGCGATAGTAGAGACGACTCGCCTCGACCCCGGGAAGAAAAAGGACGTTCGAGACTTTCGGCGCAGGCGGATTCTTCCAGCCGTCCTTTTTTGTCCAAGGAAGTGCGTCCTGCGTGTAAGGGAAATTATACGCGGCATCGCAGATGCCATCACCACTTGTATCGGTACACCCTTCTGATGGCTCATCGAAGATGTCCCAGTAATTGCCACCGTCGGGCAACGGCAAACTATACACATTGGTTTCTCCTTCGTAATCAGTCGCGGAAATGTTGTTACGTATGAAATTATTGTGGTAAATCTTGTTCTCACGAGACGGAGGATAAAGCATAAATCCCTCGCCGAGAGTATCCTGCACGAGGTTATCGCGTATGACGTTATCATTCGAATTGAAAAGAAGAATCGCCTGATACGTATCAGAAACGCTATTCGCTATAAGCGCGTTATCATTTGAATCAAATAGCAAGATTCCCTGATTCCTTGCCGAGATAGTTACTTTCTGGTTGAGCGAGACCGTGTTGTCACGGAACACATTCTCGCGAGACTCGAAAATGGCAAATCCTTGCCGCCTAAATCTCGACGGAATGGGAAGCGATACTGAATTGCGTGAGGCGGTATTCTTGTTTGAATTGTAATAGACGATTGCTTGGTAGTCATTATTTTCAAAAATATTGTCTTCGATATGGGTACCGACTGAAGCGTTCAGACTTATGCCGAAGGAAAAATCCCTAAAGCGCATATTCTTGATCGTTACCTCAGATCGCTCATCCAGGTAGACACCACTGCCGGTGTGCGATCCGGTTGAGGTGTGGCCCGCACCATCGAGTGTGATGCCATCGCCATCGATCTCTACAGTTTCAATGAGGTCGGTGGTGAGTGTGCAGGTAAGTATTGAGGCATTCCACACGCCGATAGACGCGCAATCGCCTCCCGTCGAATTGTTGCTGATAAATTTTGTACTCTTCGTCGGCTGTATAAAAATGTAATGCGGGTGCGAGATGTCCTGTGTATACGTGACTTTCCCCTCCGTGCTTGAGAAAAGCAGCTCGAGATTGCGGTAGCTATCCTGATATTTGTAATAGGGTGTATCTGGCAATAGTCCCCGTATCGTGATCAGTGTAGAAGTAGCCGATGTTGAGCTCGCCGCTGCGTCAGATCGCATCGTAATGATATTTGGAACCGACTCCAGCCGCATCCTGATCGGCTCCGAGCTCGTTAGCGTTATGTTGAGATAATCGCTGTCGGTAATCTGAAATGCGAATCCTTCTCCTTCCTTAACACCCGGGAGAGAATCCACTGTTACAGGAAAAGTATTCGCGGCGGCAAATGCAGGGAGAAGCACACTCAGGAGAAAAAATACTAGCGGAACCGTTGTTCTCTTCATCTTCATGAAGTTATCACACCTGATGGCTAGCTGCGAGCCAGGTTATACTGCACACATGACTAGAGTTACGAACTAATATGGAAACGGAACCGCGGGGCGACATTGTGAATCGGAGTAAGTACATTCTCTATATATCGATACTGTTCGTCGCAGTGCTGATGATAGCCAACACGGTGGCGGTGAAGATAGTGCAGATCGGGCCGTTCTCTATTGCCGGCGGCATCCTCGTATTCCCTGTGAGCTATATCTTCGGCGATATATTGACCGAGGTGTACGGCTATAAGGCGAGTCGCAAGATCATCTGGTCAGGACTGGCTGCTCTCGTGCTGATGTCGCTTGTCTATTGGCTGGTACAAGTCATGCCTGCAGCGCCCTTCTGGCAGAATCAAAACGCCTACGATCTCATCCTCGGCGCGGTGCCGCGCATCGTGCTCGGCTCAATCATCGGCTACTTCGCCGGGGAGTTCAGCAATTCATACGTGCTATCTCGCATGAAGATATGGACGAATGGAAAGCATCTCTGGATGCGCACAATCGGCTCAACGGTCGTCGGTGAAGGTGTTGATACTGTCCTTTTCACGTTCATCGCTTTCTACGGAGTCTTTCCTCTTGCGGCACTCCTCACCGTTCTCGTTTCTGGATATTTGCTCAAGGTCGCGTACGAGATAGTTGTCACGCCAATTACCTATCTAATCGTCAATTGGCTGAAACGCGCAGAGGGTATGGATATTTACGACCGCGGAATCGACTATAATCCGTTTACATTGGCGGAATAAATAATAATTGACAGCTACATTCTAGTGTAATATAAATCTTGGCAGAACGTCGAGCCGATGGGCCCGTCGCTAAGCGAGCATTCAAGCAGGAAAAGGAGGATAAACGATGGACAGTCTCGTGGTTAAAGCAGTACTGGCAGGAATATTCTTCGGCATATGGCCACTCCTGATGAATCGGAGCGGAATCAGCGGTAATTCCAGTGCCATGGTCTTCTCTGCCGTGATCTTGGTATGTGTCTCCCCTCTAGCGATCGCGACAGGTGGAGTCACTGCCACCGCAAACTGGTGGATGGCAATAGGAGCTGGAGTTTCGGGGGCCATTGGGCTTCTGTTCTTCAACAGCATGCTCTCACGAACGACTCCGCAGGAGGTAAGCGCATTGTTTGTGCTTGCGATCGTCGTGCAGGTGGCCGTCCCAGCGCTGTATCAGATCTTCATCATCGAGCAAATCACCGCGACCAAAGGCGTTGGGTTTCTATTGGCAGCGATTGGAGCTGCCCTCCTTTCGCTCTGAGATCCCTTGACAGCCAGAGTCTGGCATGCTAGCCTATTCCTACCGATAGGACGCGTGGCGGTCCGGTATGAGAACAGCCACGTTCCTGACAAGGACGTTTCTCGGTCAGTCAGGAGACAAACAGGGATACCAAGCACTAGATGATGCCCTCTCGGTGCAAGGGATAATTACATGGCATCCCCCGACCCCGAACTTGCTGCGGCAGTTCGGGGTCTATCTTTTTATATTATATACTGGTTCGCATTTAAATCAGTGGACCTATCCCGCACTGATCAAGAAATGAAGGGATACGATACTCAGATTTACGAGCAAAGCAAAACATAAAAAAGCGGGTTAAAATAGTAAAATATGGATTACAAAGGCGTTATCATTGAAGAAAGTTTAGATAACAAACAAGTCCTTCAAAACGTACGAATCGTTTCGACAGAGGTGGAGACCGTTACTAAAGAACACAATACTCCCTATCTCAAACAGTGGACGCTGCATACTGTAGAGATTCCAGAAGGAAATGTCGAGAAGATTACTGAACAATTAAGCCAGTACTTAGAGAAAGAACATAATTGGTATGCAGATTTCAAGAACGAAAAATATCATTATATCATTTATCGAGGAAAAGTATTTAAAGTTGACCTGAAAAATCCAATTCTCTATAAAGAAGCGAAGCGGTACGGAATTTCGCTGGGTATTCCTGAATATCAAGTCGATTTCGCCCCTGAAGATAAGGTCTGGGAGAGGTAGAAATCGGTTCGAACATGATTCATGCAAGTTTCCTAGTATATACTAGGAAACGATGACAAATGAGGAGTTAAAGAATACGCTACAGGGCGTTGTGAAAGGAGAGGTGGTCGATGATGCGGAGACCTTAAAAAAGAACAGTCGGGATGCGTCGATGTTCACGCGGATGCCACAGGTGGTGGTGTATCCGCAGGATGCGGCGGATGTGAGCGCGGTGGTTAAGGAAGTGGCAGCCCTTCGACAGGCTCAGGGCAGCACGAGCAGTGACGTTTCCGTCACTGCTCGTGCTGCGGGCACCGACATGTCCGGCGGGCCACTCACGACCAGTGTCGTGGTCTCGTTCACTAAGCATATGAACAACATGGGCGATGTCTCCAATGTAGGACTTCCGATGTCCCACAGTGATGGATATGCGGTGACTGAACCAGGCGTATTTTACCGCGATTTTGAGAAGGCGACGCTTGAAAAAAATTTGATACTTCCCTCCTACCCTGCCAGCCGCGAGCTAGCCGCCATGGGCGGCATTGTGGCGAATAATTCTGCCGGTGAGCGAACGCTTGAATATGGCCAGACAGAGCGCTACATCGAAGAGATGGACGTTGTCCTCTCTGACAGCTCTCAGGCGACCTTCGGCCCCCTTACGCCCACCGAGCTCGAAGAGAAAAAACAATTGCAAAATCTTGAAGGCGATATCTACCGCAAGATGGATGATCTCATCACCAAGAACGCAGCACTTATCGAGGCGCACGAGCCGAAAGTCTCAAAGAACTCCGCTGGCTATGGTCTCTTGCGCGTCCGTGACCCAAAGACAGGCGCCTTTAACCTTGCGAAGCTCATCTGCGGCTCGCAGGGCACGCTCGCTTTCTGGACCAAGGCGAAGCTCGGGCTCGTGAAGCCCAAGGAGCACCGCGCGATGGTCGTAATCTTCCTCAACGACCTCAACATCCTCCCCGAGATTGTACTCCGCGTGCTGCGCTTCAATCCCGAATCGTTTGAATCATATGACAAGCACACCTTCGAGCTCGCGATCAAGTTCCTCCCTGCCATGCTCTCGCAGATGGGCTGGGTGAAGGCTGCTCGGCTCGGTATTGACTTCATCCCTGAGGCAGCGCTCATGGCCACTGGCGGCGTGCCAGAGCTCATCCTCATGGCTGAGTTCGCTGAGGAGAATATTGAAGAGGCCGATGCTAAAGCGACAGCGGCCAAGGAGGCTCTGGCTGATTTCAATCTGACCATCAAAATTGAAAAGAATGAAAAAGAGTCAGAGAAATATTGGATCGTGCGTCGCGAGAGTTTTTCCTTACTTCGCAAGAATATGCACGACCTCTACCCCGTGCCCTTTATCGACGACTTCGTCGTCCCGCCCTCCTGCTATCCAGAATTCTTGCCCAAGTTGAATGCACTGCTCGACCAGTACAAAGAGCACATGACCTACACGATCGCAGGCCACGTCGGCAACGGGAACTTCCACTTGATCCCCCTTATGGATCTCACCAAAGAGGAGAATAGAAAGATCATTCTCGAGCTCGCGCCGAAGGTCTACAAGCTCGTGATCGCAGAGGGCGGCACGACCACCGGCGAGCACAACGACGGTATCATCCGCACGCCCTACATCCCAATGCTCTTTGGCCCGGAAATGGTTGCGCTCTTTGCAGAAACGAAAGAAATATTTGACCCCTTAAACATCTTCAACCCCAGCAAGAAAGTTGGCGGCTCCTTCGCCGACATCGAGCGGGATATGATCAAGGAGAATACGCACTGAGGGGGCTTGCTGGATTGTACAAAAGTGTTATTACGTACCCCAGACGAACTCGAAGGGAGAGCAAAATGGAGTACCTGTTAACGGTCGTCTTCCTGGGCCTCATTGTCTACATATTGCGCGATACCAACAGGACTTCCAAGAGACTTGCCGATTATGAGAATCGGCAGCTGTAGCCAAGGCCCGTAGGGCCGCCGGTGATTTCATCCCGGCGGCCTTTATGCTATGCAATAAGGACTTGACGCTCGGTGTCTACCATGCTACTATATGTCTCAGAAGAAATGCTAGCGGCAGGCCTTGCCGCGTTAAAAGGAGGAGTAAATGGCCAAAGATATGAGAATTGACCGCGCTACGGGCTTCATGCCTCTGACGGGCACAAATCCACCTTCGAGCAGTGGCTTCCGGACCCTTCACTTCCTTCTGCCCACGAAGGGTAAAGGACTGAAGACCGGGCACGAAGTTGTCACCTACGTATTTACGTGTGTGCTGGCGGCGCTCGTGGTTGGATTCTTTGTGTGTTTGTTCTTCGATATCGCCGCCGACCATGTCGTGCCACTCATTGCGATTCTCGCTGCGCTGTACTTCACAGCACGGATTTTCTGCGTGAATCGCCGCAACGGCATCTACGCTGTCGTCGGACTTGCGATGTACGTAGCCGCGGGTTCATTCAACTACGGCACGGCGCCGTCAAAGATTCTCTGTGTCACGGGCATGGGCATTTGGCTCTACACCGTCATTCGCACGCGCCTCTCGTCTTGACCTCTCCGCCCGTCGAGTCCCCTATGGGACTCGACGGGTCGTGCTTTTTATACTTGCCGTCTTTTCTATTTTTGATATCCTCTCCTTATGAAACGAGCTATTGCTATCGTCATTGTCGTGCTGCTGTCGCTTAGCATGGTCGGACTGCTTATCCCTGCACTCGTTTCGGGCGGGTTCTAGCTCCACTCAAACTAAAAGAACGGGAACCAGCTTGAGAGCTTCGCGAGAAGATTCGCGAACACATTATACACAAATGTTCGGAGGCCGGTCGTGGTCGCAATTTCATCCTCAGCTGACGTGCTTGCCGCGAGAGACGAACTCGTCGTGCTCGAGGGTGGCTGGAGAGATATTTGCACCGTGCTCTTCGCACCGGGCGACGTCGTCGCCACGTCGACATTGACTTCCTCCCCCGCAGTAAAGCTCTTCTTCACCGATTCCCTACTCTCGACACCATTACTCTTTGTCTCCACGTCCACATTGATCGTTCCGCCGTTATCATTGGCGTTAATAATCGTCGTCGATTGTGCTGAGGCTGAAGAATCGCCTGTGACGGCTGACTGGCCTCCTGTCACCGTCTGGCCGCCCGTAGAAGCGGAGGATTGACTGTTGACCACGAGTGCAAACGCCGGCACAGGTAGAGCGATAGTCATCGCGCTAAGCATCACACTCAAAAAGAAATTAAAATATCGGTACATTGGATATATCTTACGCGTCTACGCACGTAACGCTACTTGAGCGCAATGATATCCTCGATAGCACTGAACGCGTCCAGCACGTTCGCCATAAGTGACCGCTGTGTATCGAGAAGCCGCGAGAACCACGAGCGCTTCGCTGGCGGCGCTTTCCCACCGTCAATATTCGGCGCTGGCGCGACACCTACTTCGATGCCCGGTGGAAGAGCTATCTCCTGAGCTGGAACGGTCGAGGTAGCTGAACCGTCCGCATTTGTGCTCGGAGACGACACTGGGCGCGAGAGGAGCAGTTGTCGCGTGGATCTAATCTCATCGATCTGATCTTGCGTGAGTGCAAAACTGCGGCGGCCGGTGCACCACACGTCATTAATCTTCTTTTGCGTCGTGTAGTACACGAAACCTGTTGGGGTGTTATAGCCCCACGGCGCGAGGATCTCATCTCCGTATTTCTGCTGGAAACGCTTGAGAGCCGCTATTGTCGCTTTGTCATACGTACCTGTCACCGTAACGCCATTCTCTGATTCGGAATCACGCAGGAATGTCTGCAATTTGCGCACCTGCTCCTCGTCATTCGTCCCGCCTGGGCGGATATACGAGGTCAGATACTGTTCGCACACGAGCTCTTGAGACGACGGCCTTATGGTTAATCCGCGCGTCGCGGTGAGAGTCTCGATCAGTACCGCATCGGCGCTTGCCCCTCTCTTTCCCGTAACGGTGACCGTGTTCGTATATTCTCCCGGCTCTGACTCACTATCGAAAACGACTGAATACGTAATCTTGATCTCGTCCCCGTTGAAAACTGTGTCGAGATCCCACGATTGCGTACTGATCACCTCACCGGCAGGGTCCGTGAGCGTATCGGTCGCGAGCACTTCATATGCCGGTCCTCCGGTGTTGGTGATATCAATCGTATAGTTGACGGTCGCAGGTGCGGTCGTCGCCATCGCATCCGCTATTTTCACGATAGATAGTTCCGGCTCTGCGGTAGAACTATGCCGCACGGTTTCCCCCGTGTGGCGAATGCGCGGATTCGTGACGACAATGGTGAGATCATCGGTATTGTCGGAGGGATTATTGTCGGTCTCATCGCTCGTCGCGGTAATGGACACGGGCACAGTGACTGATCCGCCCGCAGCAACAGCGCCCGTCCGTGCATCATACGTAAACTCCTCGGTCTCTCCGACGCGGATAGTACCAAGATCCCATGACACGTCGTCATCGAAATCGAGCATGTCCGGCAAGAACTCGGGCGAGAGCTGAACGTGATTTGCGTCGGCATCACCACGATTAGCCACAGTGAAGGTGAACGTGACGTTCGCGCCCGGCAGAGTTGGACTCGGCGTTTGTGCCGTCGCACCAAGCCAGAGATCCGGATGGCCGAAGGCGATATTGCCGTCGAGATCTCCAAACACGTTGAAAATCGCCTCGATCCAGTTCGTGCCGATAAGGTTAGTGTTCACGATATTGACCGAGTTCGCAGCGGCGTACGCGTTACCCGTCATGATGGCAGCGCCACCGAGTCCGTTCGCAATGTTATTCCCTGTTTGCGCACGAGCGTCCACGCTGTTCATTAGCCATGCCTTGTTGGTGGACGATGCGCTCACGAGTCGACCGATATCAGAGCCGCCACTCGAATCGCCGACATTTGTGATAAGAATGCCTTCGGGCGTCTGCCGCCATGACAACCCAGCAGGGAGGCCGTGAATAGCACCCGTTAAATTGCCCCAGATGCGGAAGAGAATCGAGATGCTCGTCCCACCAACGAAGTTAGTGTTCACCTGATTCAATGTGGTGGCACTCGAGAGCGCGTCGCCGGTGAGGATTGTTGCACTGCCGCTCGTCGTTGTCGCAGTGTTGCCGCCGGTCTCGGCGCTTGCCGAATCAGCGTTCGTAACGTCTGCCGAGTTGTTCGATGTGATGGTCACACCGGAGATGCCGCCGCTTCTCGCGAGCAATTGCTCGAAGAATGCCGCGCCGGGCAGAACGAAATCACCCGTGAGGGTGCCGAAATTGTTTATGCCGATTAGGAGATACTTCGACTTCACAATGTTCGTATTGATAACGTTAACGGCGTTTGCAGAGGCATAGGCGTCACCCGTCATGATGGTCGCGCTAGCACCGGTCGAGGAGGCGACGTTGTCTCCCGTGCTCGCGAACGCGGAAACGATATTCGTCGTAGTCGCCGTATTGTCCGACGTTACGAAAAGATTTCCGCCCGCGCAAGCATCGAACGAACACGTTGAAGTTGCCGTTGTGCTCGCGGTGAAGTAGGCGAGGTCGAGTGATCGCAGGTCGATCCCGAGCGCCATAAAGAAGTCGCTAAACTCAATTAATCCTGAAGAATCAACAACGTTCGTATTTATAAGATTAACGGCATTTGCCGAAGCATACGCATCGCCCGTATTCACGAGTGCGTTCCCATCCTCTCCAGATGCAGCGTTATCGCCTGTCGTCGCATCAGCCGATGTGGTGTTCGTCGTCGATGCGACGTTCTCGGCGTCAATCGTGATACTGCCGGCTTCGTCATGAAAACTCTCATCAGTGCTGGCGGCAGTGTCTGAGGTCGTACTCGCAACCGGGTCCGGTGATAGAGCGTCAGGAGTCGTGAATGTACTGGTATTGATGTCGTTCTCGGCGTTTGCGACGGAGGATGCATCGCCGGTATCCACGACGGTGTCGGGCTGAACTGGAGCATCTATCGCTTCCTCCGATTGCGCGGGCGGGGCATCGGAAACGGGTGCATCATCGGCATACGTATGCGTCGCCGGCCACGTGACCCCCACGAGCAGCACGAACACAACCGCGAGTGCAGTGATGCGAAATTGCATATGACGTGAGGTGATTATTTTTTTCATTTTCCCTCTGTGAAGATCCGACGCCCATCGGGTCCTCACGAGAAGGAGGGAGCGAACTCCCCCGCTTCCAACTGATTATCTGCGAACGCGGGTGCGATTCGTGTTCACGATATTGAGTGTCCCTGCCGATGCTCCTGCATTGCCAGTCTGGATAAGACCGCCGGCTGCTCCATCGCCGCCTGCGCCGCCGTTACCGCTGTTCGCCGAGTTGCCGCCGCCATTCTCGACTTCGGCCTTGCCGCTACGGCCGCCACGGCCGCCCTCTGAACCGCCTGCGACATTACCACCCGTCGAGGCACTCGCGCTCGTGCTGTTAATGACCTTCGCGTGATTGCTGTTGTGTACCACGACATCGCCCGAACAACAAACATTCTCGTGCTCGCACGGGGGAGGAGGTGGGGGTGGGCACGAGACCTCGTCAACAGAGACGTTGTCGAGGAATGTTCCAAGTGAATTGGCAGTTCCGTGATCCTCGAATTGGATGCGCGTCGTTGCCCCAGACGCAACTACGTTAGAACTGTACTGTGTCCAGCTTGTCTGGCTACCGCCAGCCGCAGTGATATCAGCACCTTGTTGGGTGCCGTCCCAGAACGCAGCGAGTACGTTATCCGATGCGGGAGTGCCCGGACGCGGAGAGAACCAGAAGCTGAGAGCGTACGTGCACCCTGCCGTTGTCGGCACGTCCTGGTAGATGCGTACCGATGCGGCTTCGTTATTGATTGACCCGGTCGGTCCGTCCCAGTCAGTATCAAGCTCTGCATACTGGTCACCCAATTGCGGGAGCCAGCCGTTCACTCCACGATGCAGCTCGAGATTCGCGTCTGTCGGCTTGCCTGCCGCAGGAGTCGGATCCATCCATTCGATGGTCCAGCCAGAGACTGCCGCGGTTACAAAGACATCCCACAATTGGGGTGCCCCGACTACCGGCGCTTCGAAATCGCCGTTCACGACGACATTCGCCGCGTGCGCCGTTGCCGCACTTGAAAACAGAGAAGCCACAAGCATGAGCCCGAGCGCTGCGCCGATCGCTCCCTCTTTAAGTGTTTTCGTCATACGTTTGTGAATAAGTTGCTAATGAGGTTTCCCTCAGGAGAAGCTTCCTTTCCCCAAGAAAGACTCTCCAGAGGGCAGGACCACGAGGTCCTGGCTCCTCCGAAAGGACTAACTAGCGTCGAATGCGCGTGATGTTCGTGTTGACGACGTTTACTGAACGCGATGTTGCTACCGCGCTGCCAGTAAGAACCGTCCCACCTATGCCACCATCGCCACCTGCGCCACCGTTACCGCTGTCAGCAGAGTTGCCGCCGCCGTCTTCGACTTCGGCCTCACCAGTGTCGCCACCATTGCCGCCCTCGCTACCCTTGGCCTTGTTGTCGCCAGTGTCAGCAGATGCGTCAGTGTGGTTGACCACCAAGCCACGATTATGATTGCGTACGGACGTGTCGCCGCCGCGATCTCCTTCGCAACCGCAATCATCACCCGTAACACGTGTGAGATTACTGTTTACGACGTTCAGCGAACCAGCGGTTGCCGTTGCATCGCCAGTATCGATGTAGCCGCCATCAGAACCGTCGCCTCCTGTGCCACCGTTGCCGCTCGTGGCTGCGTTACCGCCACCGTCTTCGACTTCGGCCTCACCAGTGTCGCCACCATTGCCGCCCTCGCTGCCGCCCGCGTAGTTACCGCCAGTCGAAGCCGAAGCGTCTGTGTGGTTAATAACGACTGCACTGTTGTTGTTGGTCACCGAGACGTCATTGCCACCACGGTCATGACCATGACCACTCGCGAATGCCGGTGTTGCTACCGCGAGCATGCCGAGAGCAGTCGCGATTGCCGCTACCTTCCCAAAATACTTTGTCATATTTACGATCTAGTTAATTGTTCTTTTTAATGTCCTCCGTCATGCCTCCGTACGGACGGCATGAAGTTGGGTATCGACCCTCGTGGCTTCGACTGAAGTCCACGGCACGATCCCCGACACGTCGGGGATCGTGCCGTAGAATTCAATGCAGGAAACAGAAAACGCGAAGCGCTCCTACGCTTCGCGTTTTGTTCGTCGCACAGACGGCATTGGTGTAGTGGGTTGCAGGAAACATCATCGCGTTACAGCGCTGACTTTCCCCGTATGCCCCTATCGCGGTCGGGGAGACCACGGCAGGTTGCCCCTATTATCGTCTGAAGCATCATGAATTGTCAATGAAAATCTTCATTTTGGTCTATGGCCGGCTTCACTGTCTTCATTTTTCGCTGTGCTTCACGATTTATAGCGTGTCAGACTGCTAGACTATACGCATCAATTGAGACCTGTACGGGTTCAGAGAGGGCCCAAGACCGTGGGAAAGTCAGCGTAAGCTGTGGTCTCGGGCCCGCTCTGAACTCGTACGCAGTGAGCGGCGACGGCGATGTGGATTGATTTTGATTGTAGAGCAGAGAGCGGAGGCACGTGAGTGCTCCGCTCTCATTCGCATTTGAGCGCATCGTCGCAGACGCGCACAACTCTGTCAACTTGTCGTGAGTGTCAAATTATTTCATAATAAATATCTACTGCACCGCGGCGAAAACGTTTACTAGCCCAGCGCCGTAGAACGAATCCGCACCGGCGGCACCGAGATCGGTCGCGGTCGCCTGGAGACGTGCTCTCACTTCAGACGGGTCCCATTTCCCGTTCGCATTTTCGTCTTCTTCGCTCCGTATCGCCCGATTCATAAGGAGGGCGGCGGCTGCAGCCACATGCGGCGACGCCATCGAAGTGCCAGAGAGCGTTGCGTATCCGGTCCCTTTGTAGTTCGAATATATCGACACGCCCGGGGCGGCAAGATCTACCTGCGGCCCTCGGCTCGACCATGAGGCGATGATGTTCGTGGAATCAGTTGCGCTCACGCCGATGACCTCGGCATAAGCCCCGGGATAGTTCACGGCGCCTCCATTGTTACCCGCGGCAGCGACAATAGTAATGCCTGCGTTATTTGCACGGATCACCGCATCGTGGAATGACTGTACATCGGCGGTCGTGCCCAAACTCATGTTAATGACGTTCAGATTGTTCGCAATCGCGACGTCGATACCCTCAATAATGTCCGAAAGATAGCCGGAACCACTTGAATTAAGCACTTTAATGGCATAGAGATTGGCCTGCTTCGCTCCCCCGACAACGCCCACGCCATTGTCCAGAGCCGCGATGATGCCGGCCACGTGAGATCCGTGTCCGTTATCATCATTCGCACTTCGCCGTGGCTTGATAGCGTTGTAGGTGCCCTTAATGTTCGCGGCGAGATCAGGATGCGAGAGCGAAATGCCCGTATCGATAACACCAACCTTGATCGGATCCGCGCTATTACCTGTCGGCCAGACAAGCTCGGCATCGATGCGATCGACGCCCCAAGGGAGTACCTGTGCGGCGGCAGCGTTTACTTGCGTACCACCACGTGCAAGACGCTCGACGCGCTCGAGCGCGTACACAGTCACATCGTCATCGATGCGCTTCACGCTCGGATTCTGCGAGAGCTCGCGAAGCCTTCCAGCGTCCACGCCCTCGAGCACATCCGCTGACAGAGCGCGGGTCAAGCGCTTGATGCGGTTCTGCACCAAATCGCCGAGGGCGGCATCCCGCTCGGAGAGCGAGACATCATCATTGAAAACGACGATTTTCCGGTCAGACGAAAGATCCTTTTGTACCGCCCCGCCGGCTACTACCGGCAATCCTACTCCCGTCATAAGCCCCATCGCGACTGCAAGCCCTACAATGGTTCTATAGTTCATATGTGTCATTTCATAATATTCCCATGAATAAAAGATTCTCGGCGATGGATATCCTGTGAATACGTCTATTTCTGCATCAGATTCGCCAGCTCCGAGCGATATTTCTTCATGACATCCATGCTCGCCTTCATCTCGCTCTCACCTCCTTTCTTGCGGCGTTCGATCTCCTCGCCTATCTTTTTGAAAAGCTCGGGATCTCTCGACACCAACGCGGTCATCTGTTCACGCTGTGCCTCAGGGACGTCTCGCAGCTTCCAGCGCGCATATTGCTTAAGAATGAAACTCTGCAAAGACATGCGGGCATCATACCACGCAGGAGAACTGTCCCGCGAGAACATGTTAGATGAGCGTAGGCCGCAGGAGAATGCCGCGAATGGTGCGCGTCGTGAAGTACAGTGCGAGGAGGGAAATCAGCGCGAGTGCCTCAACGTATACGAAAGAGGGGTCGAAAATGCTAATGCCCGCTCGATAGCTCGTAACTGCTGAAGTGCCGAATAGGAGAGTGCCCATGGCCGCGAAAAATGCGTTCACCCAGTGGATCCAGAGCTGTTTCGGATTGGTGATACCCGCAGCGATTACGAGAAGCGCGGCTGATAGAACGGCGGTAAACGTCGAGAGAGGCAGATGCTCCGCGCCTGTAGATTCAGCAAAGATGATCGTCAGCGCACCAAGTACAAAAAGACCGCGCACTTCATCGCCGTGATAATGCGGCATTCCGGGTAGTTTTGGAACGACCTCGTCGATGCTCTCGCCGCCGCTATCATCCGTCATATACACAAGTATACGCTCGGCGGGCGTTCTGTATGCCTCTCAAGCAAAAGATGGGGATAGAGGCTATGCGGCCACCGTAGCGGCAGCTTTCGGCAGAATCTTGTACATCCCGGTGCCGCAGACGGCGCATTTGCCTTTCGCAGCAGGACGACCCGGTTTGATTTCAACTTTTTCTACATCCTTCATCTCGCGACCATTCACCTTGCACTTCACGCAGTATCCCGTTGTTTTTTCATCCATATCTGAAGAGCATAGCACACATATGAGACACGCAAGGGAAAAATTCGTCAACGGTGTATAACAAAAAAACCGCCCTCGCCAGGTGGCGAGGGCGGTTTTTTGCGTCAGCTGCTTACGCAACCTTCGAGACCTTGACCGCGTTCGGCCCCTTGGGGCTGTCCGCGACTTCAAAAGTCACTTTGTCTCCTTCGCGAAGCGATTCAAAGGTGGTGCCAACAAGCTCGTTGGTGTGGAAAAAGAGATCCTTTTCCTGACCATCGACTTTGATGAATCCGAAGCCTTTGTCTGCGATAAGACGGGCAATTGTTCCTTCTTGCATATGATGTAAGAGAAGAGCTAGTAATACATCAAACACAGGAAGCTAATCGATAAGACTCGATCGTTTCTCGCAATTAGCGCTGAGTTGATAGTGCCATTATAGCACATAGCAGGACAAAATGATATCAACGGCAAATGGCAAGAGCCCGTGAGAGGGCTTCGGCGAAGCGGACTAGGTCACGAGAGCGAATGCCTGGACCCCACGAAATGCGCAGTGTCGACTTAGCACGTGTCACGTCTCCAGTGAGCGCAAGCACGGCGCGCGAGCCGTCCTCAGAATCTGTCTCGCACGCACTTCTTGTGGAAACGGCAAATCCTGCCTCATCGAGGAGTGCGACGAGATAGTCCGTGTCAATCCCGAGAAGCGAAATATTTAAAATGTTGGGCGCCTGTACCCTCCCCTCATTTATGTTCAACACCAGGTGTTGAACAGTCACGAATTCCGTAATCAATGCAATAAGCTCTGTCCGATCTTTTTCTGCCGATACACGGAAGTTTTCGCGACCTGTCACGGCGGCGTGCAGCGCCGCCGCGAACGATTGAGCCAACTCGGACGCTTCGCTCCCCGGTCGGAGCCCCCGCTCCTGCCCGCCACCTCTGTACAACGGCTCGATCGATCCGCCAATTGATGGAGTGCGGTGCGCGACGAGCGTCCCGATACCGCGTACACCCACTTTGGACCCATCAAAGGTGAGCATGTCGGCCCTGAAATGCGCGCGCGTAATCTTTTCGGTCAAGGGCGCCTGGCTCGCGTCGACATGCAAGCGAACGCCAGAAGTGCTTGTCGCAGCGACTGGCTGACTCATTCTTATGAGGCCCGAAGGGGCGAGAGAAGCTCTTCTGGCGTTCGCGTTACGAATCACCTCCGCCACTTCTCGCGTATTCCACACCACTCCCGTCTCGCCACAGACCGCGTCCATCGAGACAAGCACTGTCTCATCCCTCAGCATCTTCGCAAGCGCGTTAGTGTCGACGCGCGAGTCCCGAATCGGCAATGCCTCGATCTCGACGCCCTCCTCGGCGAGCTGATGCATATTCTCCACAACCGAAGCATGTGCGCTCGGTAAATAGAGCGCATGTAATTTCTTACTGCCTACTGCCATCTGTCTACTGCGAGCAGTTCCAAGGATAGCGAGCGCGTTCGCCTCGGTCGCGCCGCTCGTGAAGATAACGTCGTCGGCCCGCACTTCCAAGAGTCTGGCAATATTGGTGCGCGCTCCCTCGAGAATCTCTCGGGACCTTCGGCCTTCCTTATGCGGCGACGAAGGGTTCCCACCCGCGCCGGCCGCGTTATCTAAATAGACTCGTTTTCTAAACCACATCAGTCGATTCTACGGTCTTTTGCGTTACTTGACAAATATCTTGTCATATGCTAACTTATGCGCAGGCATTTCGGGGGCTAGCTTCCCGGTTTATTTCCGACCGCGGTTCACGCCGGTCGGAGTTCCCAAGGCCTTGACTGGCTAGTTCCTCCCAAAGGAGCTTATCGCTCCTCACGATCTCCTGGTGCTCAGGAGTCAAGGGCACCGACATCGCGTCGGTGCTCTTTCCGTTTTGCAATCTGAGCATTTTCGTGATGAAATGGAGCCATTATGGCGCGGGCAGCACGACCGCCCATCATCGCGGTGATGGGCCACATAGATCATGGGAAGTCATCTCTCCTTGATTACATTCGTAAATCAAACGTGGTTGCCGGCGAGGCAGGCGGCATCACGCAACACGTCTCTGCCTACATTGCGCTCCACAATGACCGCAAGGTCACCTTCCTCGATACTCCCGGGCATGAAGCATTCAAAGCGCTCCGTACCCGCGGCGCAGCAGCCGCTGACATCGCTATTCTCGTCGTCGCCGCAGACGAGGGTGTGATGCCGCAGACGCTCGACGCGCTCGTCGCGATTAAAGAGGCCGGCATCCCTTTCATCGTCGCGATAACAAAAATTGATAAAAATAATGCGGACGTCGAACGCACAAAGAATTCCCTTCTCGAGCACGAGATATTCCTCGAAGGGCTGGGCGGTGATGTTGCCTATTCAGAAATCTCTTCGAAGTCGGGGCAAGGCGTTCCCGAACTCCTCGACCTCGTCCTCCTCGCGGCCGATCTGGCTGAGGTTACTGCAGATCTAGACGCGAGTGCGACTGGCTTCGTCCTAGAATCGACGCAGGATCCGAAACGCGGCGCTTCTGCGACCCTGATTATTCGGGACGGCACTCTCACCAAAGAGGGTTTTGCCGTCGCGGGCGACGCCTTCGCGCCTATACGCTTTATCGAAGACTTTCTGGGGCAGCGAATCGACAGCGCCGGCCCTTCTGAACCGGTGCGCATTTCCGGCTTCAGTAAACTACCGGCGGCTGGTTCCCTGTTCGTCATTGCGAAGAATAAAAAAGACGCAGAGGCGCTCTGTGAGAAGAATGCTTCGACCGTGGTTACGGCAATGCCGAGTGCCGCAGTCGAGGGTGTCGCCGAACTCCCGCTTGTCGTGAAGGCCGATGTCGCCGGCTCGGTGGATGCGATCATTCACGAACTCGCGAAAATTACGCATGAGCGCGCCATGATTCGTATCGTTCATTCTGGTGTGGGAAGCGTCTCAGAAAACGACGTGAAGACGGCATCTGCGTCCGGAGCGACGATAGTCGCGTTCAATGTCCTAACGGATTCGATCGCACACGAGCTCGCTGAGCGCGATCACATTTCAATACTTCCGTTCTCTATTATTTATGAACTTTCCGAGAAAATCGCCACTCTGCTTTCTGAACGCGCTCCGACGGTTACGCTCGAGAAGGAACTCGGTCGAGCTGTTGTGGTGAAAGCGTTCTCCTCAAGCTCGAAGAAGCAGGTGCTCGGTGCACGCTACGTTTCTGGAGCGCTCACGGTGGGCAATCGAGTGAAGATCGTCCGCAAAGGAGACGAGCTTGCTCGCGGCAGCATCGCCAATCTCCAACAGGCGCGGGCTGACGTTAAAGAGATCAAAACCGAGGGGACCTTTGGCACGGAGATCGAGGCGCGTGTCGACGCCGCGCCGAACGACGAACTCATCGCGTTCGTCATCGCCGAATCATGATGCCGAGCGGAAATGCACGTGTGCAGAACTGGCACAACGAGCGCGCGAGTGAGGTAATCGCACGCGAGGCAGCACAATTTATTGCGCGTGAGGCCGGCACTGAATCGCTCATCACTGTCATCCGCGCAATTCCGCTCGCGCACGGGGAACGCGTTATTGTATTCGTGAGCGTCTTCCCTGAGGAGCAGATTCGTTCCGCACTTGCCTTCCTCGAACGGCACCGTGAGGCATTCTCAAATTATTTAAAGTCGCATGCACGACTTGGCCCCCTGCCTCGCATCGACTTCCAAGTTGATAACGGTGAACCGCCAGAGATAAGCGGAGGCCCGGGCGGGAATTGAACCCGCGCATAACAGTTTTGCAGACTGTCGTGTTACCACTTCACCACCGGGCCGTTCTACGAGGATAACAGAAGTGATAGTATCATCAAAAGATGACCTCCGTCGTGTAAAGCATTGGAGGACAAGCCGAGGTGGCGGAATAGGTAGACGCACAGGACTTAAAATCCTGAGAGGGCCTAAAAACCTTCATGTGGGTTCGATTCCCACCCTCGGCACAGATGGAATTTAGGTTGTGCGTGAGCAGATTGCTATCGATTCGCGGTACATTAAGGTTCGATTGTGTTCGACCACAGTAAATCCGATCTGCTTAGCCTGAAGATGAAGAAAACGATAAGGGGAAGCGGAGCACTCGAATACGCCAATCCCGCGCGAGGGAACAAACATTTTCAGGAGATACAAGAATTTGCACGAGCTTATCATTATGCATTTCGATCTTTACAAACGAAGGGAAGGACTGGCTCGGTAATTGCTCGAATGGCAGGAATAGCTCAGCGATCACGCGCAATCGTCCGTCTTTCGTCTTGTTACTGCTGCCCAGATTGCTTGCCACTGGTGCAGTTGCGACCTGATAAAGGGCAGACTCAACCTTGAGTTGGCAAGGGATCAAAAACGGTACAGCAATCCAAAGCACAACCAACAACAGAAGTACTATGCCCACCAGTTTTAAAAGATGTTTCATAGCGCAATTATAACTCAGTCAGGCGAACAGAGTGAGAAAGTTGCCGGATCCGGCAACTTACCCCGTCTTGAAGTGAATCCAAACTCGCCTACGCTAAAGGACACGCAGGTGTGGCTCGTGATTACGGGTTAAGCGGCCCGCTTGCGGATACGAGCGTCTCCGATCTGCTTCAAAGAAGCGGAGTATTGAGCGCACCAGAAAATGCCACTTTTCATTGTAGTTTGAACGTCTATCGGGTCGCCGCACTGAAAGTTGCTTAATATAAACCCGCTAGTTTGAGTAGGTTGTTCGGGATTGCTTTCTTGTTGATTTCGACAGAACGCCGCTTCAAGATTCAAAAGCGCATCAAAAATCGGAGCCGAAACAGATTTTATTATAATCCCGTTCAGCACCTCAAAGTGGTCCCGGTTTTGGTGAATAGTTGATTACTCTTCACCGGAAATGGTAAAGAAATCTTTGCTACGACCAACGAGTTCTCGTCCGCCTGCTGGATAAACTTCAATTCTGTATCTGTTCTCGGCACTTTCAGAAGTCACTATCCACTTGTAGGTTCCGGTTGAGGCGGCGGGAACACTGGAAGCAACAATTTTGACAGAAACTTGGTTGCTTGGTGTTGTAGCTTGCAGAGCGATAGTCAGCGGTTCTTTTCCAGAATAATTTGTCCAGCGCACATCATATGTCTTGCCAACTTCTAGCTTCTCGCCACCATTTGGAGAAGATACCTGAATTCTATCCTGTTCGGGAACAAAACTAGCACCTTGTCCTTGTTGCGATTGGTCTACGAAATTCTGACCTCGAAATTCACATTGAGCAGGCAAAGTTTTTATGATAAACCCTCGAGTAGCCCCCTTACATTCTTCAAAGTTGGTTGGGGTTTTAGTCCAGTATCTTATAGGTGGTAACCCATAAAAATAAAAACCAATCCCAGCTAATAGAATCAATGAAACTATAATTAATATTATCTTTCTTGAAATCATATGACTAAAGATTTTCTTCTTCCAAAATTAAAACATGGTTCGAGCCGATGTTTTTCTCCGGGTTCTTTTGCGGTTTTGAGCGGTGCAGGTTCAAGTTCATCTTAACATAATTTCCTATCTGTGGTGCGCCCGCCTGGATTCGGACCAGGGACCCATCGCTTAAGAGGCGATTGCTCTAACCAACTGAGCTACGGGCGCATGGTCCTAATATAATTGAGATTAACCGGTTTTTCAATGCTTCGCAGGTGTATCCACCTATTATGTATAGTGTCTGATCTTTTTTTATATCGATGTAATGCGCCTTGAAGCCATCCGTATATTCGATGCTTATTATCCGTACTCTTTGGCACTCGTATCTTGATAGTTCCGTAATACAGATTATTTTTCTTTATTCCTTTTGAGATTGGCTTCACAAAACTTTTCCCAAATTGCGAAATCGGGATGCCGGTCAGCGATGACCAAAATCGCTTAAGTTCTCTATCGTCCTGTTGTGGATAGATATTTAGCCACGCTTTAAATGTCACTGGAGGAACTTTAAATATATCGGCGAACCAGTCTGTCATAAAAAGAATTAAAAGCGGATCAGAATTCGTTATTTCAATAGCACCGCCCTTGGAACCTTCTGCCCAATACAGACCTGCGCCGAGCAGGCGGTAGGCTTCTGACGAAATCGGCGATGATATTTCTGCCTTGGCTGATTCGATAATAGCCTCGACTTCGCGCCGGCGACGCTCCTTGTTGCTCTGTGATCCAAGAGACATATTTCTAATACGTGCGGTATAAAGTCGCTCGCGATGCTCATTGGATAACGGAATGCTTTTCAACCAGAAGCTCAGAGTGCTTTTGGACACCCCGAGTTCGCGACCGATAACGGTATAACTGATGCCACGTTTTCGCATTGATTGAGCTCTCCTTTTCAATTCCTTTCTGTTTATATCCATACCTCGGTATTATACCATATGCAGATGCTGGACTTAATGGTTATCAACAGGGTTCTGATATAGTAACTATATGCCCTTCTTCGCATAAAGCCTCGAAGGACAAGCTGGGGTGGCGAAATTGGTAGACGCACTAGCCTTAGGAGCTAGCGCCGCAAGGCATGGAGGTTCGATTCCTCTCCCCAGCACAAATGAGAGTGGAACGAACGATTGTGCTGGGAGCACGACGCCTGCGCGTCGTGCTCGAGAGGACTCGAACGCCGGAGCATGTTTTCTTCAGCAGAAGAAAACGGCGAGGTGGTGCCTAGCCCGAATGCGAGCGACGGCGAGCACGAGAGACGAGGGAGAGATTCCTCTCCCCAGCACTGCTTGACTTTTAGTATGATTAGTGTATTATGCACATTGGTATAAGAGGTCTTTGAGCAATCCAACAACAAACAATCAGCACAAAGGAAGGAGAAGTGCATGATAAGCCCAAAAACGAGCCAGGTCACTGGTCTGGCAGTTAGTGTGATCGTCCTCGTCGCAGTCTACTTCATAACGTCGAGCCTCTTCGCTTACGTGCTGGATTTCTGGCACATCGGTGAGGTGCTCGGCCCCGTGGCAGGAATTGGTCTCGGCGGTCTCGCGGCCTTCGAGATGTATACACTCCAACAGCGGGAAGTCCCTCTCTATTGGGTCGGTGTCGTCCTTTTCCTCGGCAAGCCAACTGGCTGGATATGTGAAAACGGTATCCATTGGATTTTTCCGCTCTGTTCTCTCCAAAACGTGCCGGGGGAAGATAAGAAATACATCGTCATGATGCCCCAAGAGAAGATCAGTGCGCAAGATGGCGCGTTGATTTTCTTCGGGGTTTCAGATGAACCCATGAAGAGAAATCGCGTGCAATACTCGGTGATTGATCCGTTGTTGTACATAGCGACGGACAATCCCGAAGACTCGCTCAAAGAAGCGTACCTTGAGCAAGCGCGCCTCTTCTTCAGTCAGGCAGCGAGCCCGATTGGAGTAAAAGACGAAAAGACGGTCTTCAGCGACTACGTCATGCTTCCACCAGAGGATGATCCCGACCCAACTGGATCTCGCGATGACTTCAGAGAACGTCTGGGGAGCATGACGTACCTTGACACCGGAGTCCCCGACGCTTCTGGGAAAAAGTCCCGCCCGTGTTTATTCAGTAAAGAGTCGGTTGCCACAATCATGGCGAATGCCGGCGAGTTCAGAGAGAACGCGGCCAAATGGGGGCTCGGCCGGATAATGGCCTTTACGCCGAACGTCCGGGCTAACCCGGCAACGGAGGAAGCGGCGGCGAAGAAGCAACAAGAGAAGGAAGCCGCCGAGAGCCTCCGGATCGAGGCGGAGAATGTGATTCGGCTTGCGAAGAAAATGATTGACGACGACGGAGTCAGTCCCGACCTCGCGGGAACCTTGATTGCCGCAATTGGAGGACAGAACGTCAACGTTGATAACAAGACGTTTACTATTTCCGGACTCCCTGAGGTGATCCGCCTTCTCGGGGAGAAGGCGATCGAAAGCCTGAAAGACAAGAAATAGGAGGACAAACATGGCTAATAATCCATCAGTGCTGAAGCCGCCACCCGCGCCACCAGAGAGCAAAAAGGATACTCCGGGGGCGCGTGTACCCATCTCGGCGGACGTGAAAAAATGGACATTGCTGATGCTCGGTGCGTTACTGGTCATCATTACCATAACTCGCATAGCTGCACTCATGCGACACGACCAGGATCAAGAGCGACATGACACCTGTGCGGCCGTAAGCGCGTACAAGACGCTTCGGTGTTCAGTCGGCACATCGTGTTCATATTGGTTCGGCTCGGAACCGGACGCAGCATTGCCCGGGTACAATGCGTGCAGCTTCCCCAAAGAGATGGTACGAAGCGAGTACCGTATCAACAAACGCGGACTCGGCGAATACCGTCTCTGTGCGGAGACAGGGAGAGTTGACGTCGCCTACCGGGCGATCAAGGGCGACTGCCCACTTACCCTTCCTGAGTGAGCTGTTGTTTAGGCCCGCGGCGCCCCTGGCGCCGCGGTTTTTCTTTTTTATGAACCAGCCGGCTTTTGTATAGGCGCCAGATCAAATGTCCCGAGCGCGATATTAATAATGCCGAACGCTCCGAAGATAATCACAAGCCCGATGAGCCCCCAAAATATCGCACTGCGTCCCTCCTCGCGCTTCTTTACATCTCCTGCGTGCGCAATAAACTCAAACACGCCCCAGATGAATACTATAAAGGCGCCCGCGGAGAGAAGCAAGATAACCGGATTGATGATCTGCGTGACAACCTTCGCGATGAATCGTTCGAGTACGATCATTAATCGCCGATCTGAACACCAGCATCCGGCGTGCCGCCCGCAGGGCCAGTGTTATCCCCGAACCGTATGGTGCCGGTCAGGATATTCACGAGACCCCAAATGGAAACCATCACGAAGAAGCCAATAAGACTGTAGAGCATAAGGTTCTTCCCCTTGTCCTTCACGTCATCGGAGTTAGCGCCCAAGATGAAAGTGTTAAACGCGCCCCACAGGAAGAAGATAAACGCAATTGCGAAGAGGACCGGTACAATGACGTTGTTGATCGTATTGATGATAAACGAGCCGACGTCCGAGACGTTGTTTATCGCGGCGAGAGAGACGAGCGGAAGCGTGAAGGCGGTAGCGAGCGAGACGAGAGCGAGGACTTTTTTCATAATGTAGGTGAGCTGGTAACGTTGATAAGTATAGCTTTCCCGCGGCAGAGCGGTCAAACCTTCCCTGCTTACAGTAGTGGATAACGCGGCGCGACGCCGCCCTGCGGGAGATTAAAAGTGCCGCTCACAATATTGACGAGGCCCCATATCGAGAAAATGACCGCGAAGCCGATAATACCCCACAGGACAAACTGTCTTCCGTCAGCGCGGTTCTTCTCGTCGGTTGCGCCGAGAATGAAGTAGTTATAGACACCCCAGAGGAAAGTAATGAATGCGATAGCCAGCAGCACCGGCACAAAGAGGCGGTTGATGATATCGATAACGCTCCTCGAATAATACTGGAGATACGCGATGTTGATCCCATTCATAGGCACTTTTTAATACGATGTTGGGGGAGGTGGTGCGTAGTAGCCGGCGAGACCGAAGGTACCCACGACGACGTTCACCAGGCCCCAGATCGATATCATGATGGCGAACGCGACGACGCCCCAAAAGACGAGTTTGTGCCCTTTCTTAATTTCCTCCGGATCTCCGTTTGAGAAGATATATGCACTTGCAATGCCATAGAGAAAAACGATAAACGCAACCGCGAACAATACCGGAATCAACACGCCATTAATGATATAAAGAATCGTGCCAGCGACTTCACAGATTGAGCCGGCGCACCCGCCCCAGCCGCCGCCACCCCCATTGCCCCACGAGAATCCGAGAAAGCCGCTGCCATTGCTCGAAAGGCCCCCTACAACGGTCTGTGCCGATGCAAGAACTGGTGCAATAAAAATAGCGCTGATAACAATGGTGCGGGCGATTGATTTCATATGTGCTCAGTATGACACGCTATGCGGGAGGCAGGACGCCGAGCGTGGATAACAAAATATTAACGACTCCCCACACAGAGAAGAGCAACGCCATGCCGAGTATCCCCCAGAGAATAAACTGGCGCCCTTCCGCCCGCTTTGACTCATCAGCGCCCTGCAGAAAGAAATAATTGATAACTCCCCAGACAAAGACGAGAAACGCAAGTGTCATGATGACCGGTACAACGACGATATTTAGTGCGCCAATAATGCCCGTTGAACCGTCGCCTACGTATTGTGCGAAGGTCATATCAATTCCCGACGCGTAGCGCCTGTACGGTCTCGTAGATACCAACCGCGATTACTTGAGCACCAAGCAGGATAAGCGCACCGACTAGGGTCCAGAGGAGCGCAGTGCGGGCCGCAGTGAGCTTGCCCGGGTCGCCGCGCGCGACGACGAAGAGGAACCCGACATACACGAGCATGAAGATAACGACCACCGGGCCGACAATATCGGTAATTATTTCCAAAATATCGAGAACGAACGAATTGATTGTGGTGCCCGTGCCGAGCGGATTAATCAGAGTGACCTCAGAGCCAGCGTTTGGCGACGGAGCGGTCGGTCCCATGTTGTTGGTACTCTGCGCAGGAACGGTCGGACCCATTAGATTAGTGGCCGCAAATGTCACTGGCGCGAATGCGAATAGAAGTAAGAAAGCGACGACTGAAAGGCGCGTGATCATGGTTGTAATAGCGAAGTAAGCGAGCGTGCAGCATTCGAAACCGCGGTATCAGACATCGAGCGGCCGCTCACCACGTCTCCAATCATACTTGAGAAAACCTTATCGACGTCGAGCGGCGCTGGGGACAGCCAGCCCTTTGCGTAGAGCGCGGACGTGTAGGCGACGACGGCAGTCGGATCTGCCGGTGCGGTTGAAAGCGCACCCCGCGTAGCCGGAGCGAGTCCGGTCATCTTAGCTGCGATGTCTTGCTCCGCAGAGTTTGTGAAGAGCGCGGCAGCTTGATAGGCGCCGGTCGGGTTCTTCACACCGCGTGGGATCATAAATGCATACACGAGACCGTAGGTGCCTTTCCCTAACGCCGTAACCGGCTGCGGCAATGGGGCAACACTAAAGGCGAGGTTTGGATTCGTCGCCCGTAGAAAAAGTACTTCAGAGGCATAGCCGAGATAGAGCGCAAGATCACCCGCCCCGAATGCTTGTTGCGAATCCGGCTCGGAGCTATTCCACGTGTACGAAACCTTTGACGGATCAGCGAACTGGGTATAGAAGCCGACGACCGCCTCGCCAGTGGGCACACCGCCTCCCGTTTGCTCGCCAAGATCAGCCGAGAGGACGCCTCCCGCCGAATATCTGACCATAGGCACATTGGTCTGGAGAAATAGCGCGGATAGTATGCCACGCGCATTATGCACATTGTCATACGTGCCAAGCGCGATCAAACCGCGGGTAACCTGCTTGCTCGGAGTGAGTACGGCAACATTTGGCATGAGACCGATGAGCGCCTCCCACGTTGCTGGCGGTTTCGCGATGCCGCTCGAAGAAAGGATGTTGTTATTCCAAAAGAGGACGAGCGGATCGACCAGAAATGGTATCCCGAAGTACCCCGCTCCGCCGGGAGCGGTGAACAGATTACCTTCGTCAATGAAAGTGCTCGTGAATGTACTCGCGGATATTGTGTCTGTTCCGATAGGTGCGATGAATTTCGCGAGTGCGAAAAGCTCTTCCTGTGACGCGAGCACGAGATCGGGGGCCGTTTCCGTCGCAATCGCCGCAGCTAGATCGGCTGGCAGGGTCGAAGGATCTTTCTCGACATATGAGACATTCTTCATGCCTTCATCAACCTGCGTAACGGAAGTCAAAGTGGCATTCATCGCCTCCTTCGGGAGCGTACCCCACACCTTGACTGTGCCGATGGTATTGTTACCGCTTCCATTGCTGCTGTACGTTGCGAAGACGAAGAGTCCCACGAGCGCCCCGAAGCCGAAGACGCCGATCAGAATGCCCTGAAATAATGAGATTTTCATATTGGAATTATGCTGCAGGTTTGGTGAATACGATAGCGTAATGGTGCGGGCCGGCCTTAAATGACTTCTCCTTCGCAAAGGCGTTGCTGACGAAGAATTCCTCTGCGGTGTGTTCGGAAACGACGCACTCTGGCGCGGGACCCATGCCGCTGTAGCTGCCCGACCAATCAATCAACAATAATTTACCGGTCGGCTTTAACACACGCTTGATTTCAGCTACTAATCCTTCCCTATTCTCAATTTGAAACAATGTGTTCGCGAGGATAACGGCGTCGAGCGACGCATCACGCAGGTGGGTGCCGCCCGACTTCTCGATGTCGCCCCAGACAGTCTCGATGACGCTCTTGTGGTGATCGTGCGTATTCAGCTTCAGATGCTTGAGAACGTCTTCCTGTACGTCGATCGCATAGACCTTGCCGCTGTGGCCAACAATTGCCGCCGCCGCTCGCGAATAGTGACCGCTGCCAGCACCGAAGTCGCCGACCTTCATCCCTTCGCGTAGTCCAAGCTGTAAAATGTTGTCGCGCGGCTCGCTGAACGAGGCAGTCATACCTTTAAACTACCACGCGCGGCCCCTCCAGAGCCGCGCAATCAACATAATTAATGTACTAATAAATATTCGCCTCGGGATACCGTGTGCCACGCTTGAAGAAATTCACCTCAACGTCTTTGAGTCCAAATGCGTTCACGATGAAATTCTTGATGTACTCCATATCCATACCGTTCTTACAGGTATATACATCCGCGGAGACGAACCCGCGCTTGGGGAAGGTGTGTACTGCCACGTGACTCTCGGCAATAATCACGACGCCGGTGATACCACCCGGGTCTTTAATGTCATTTCCGTCTGTCCGGTAAACCTTTGGTTCCGATAAAAGGTGCATACCGAGGTCGATAGGCAACTTCTCGAGGCACGAGAAGACAACCGACTCATCGTCCAAGAGGCGTTCGTCGCCGTTATAGCCGTCAACCGTATAATGCTCGCCGAAATGCATATTTCAATCTGTGATTACAGTTCATAGTAAGAGTGTTGCCCGAGGGAGCCCGAACAATGTTTGAAATATAACAGGTACTCCCGTTCAATTCGAGAAGCGCGAAGTGAACTGTGTATAAATACACTACAGAACGAGCCGCTCCCAAGAACGTCCGACGAACTACAACGCAACCATGCTCGCGATCGAGTCGCCTTCGTACAGGCGCATGACGCGGACGCCTTGGGTGGCGCGGGAGAGGAGCGAGATTTGAGCGACGGGCGTGCGTATCACCTGCCCCTTCCTCGAGATAACGACGAGTTCTTCACCATCGAGAGCACCTATGATAATTTTAGCGCCGATAATTTCGCCCGTCTTCGGTGTCACCTCTGCGGTCTTGATGCCCGAACCGCCGCGCCCTTGGACCTTGTATTCAGACATCTTGGTCCGCTTGCCATATCCCTTACTCATCACGACAAGAAGCGATGCTTCTTTTGCATTTTGTGCCGGAATGACCTCGGCCGAGACAACACGATCTCCCTTTCGCACACTCATGCCGCGGACACCGCCGGCGGTACGGCCCATCTCGCGAGCGTCTTCGACATCGAAACGAATCGACTGCCCTTTCGCCGTTACGATCGAAACAGTGTCGCCTTCTGCAGCGAGATTCGCCGAGACGAGCCTGTCTCCCTTCTTAAGATTAATAGCGATGATCCCCGAGCGTCGCACGTCGGCGAAGCTCTTCGCGGCGACACGCTTCACGACGCCTCCTTCAGTCACGAATGCAATTGATGTTGCGTCGAGCGCGGCTCCCTTCGGGACGGGCAAAATTGAGGTCACTTTCTCATCTCCCGCAAGCGAGAGGAAATTCATGATGCTCTTGCCCTTGGTCGCACGCTTGCCTTCAGGGATTTCGTACATCTTGAGCTGATACGCTTTGCCGAAATCGGTGAAGAAGAGGAGATCGTTATGCGCGCTCGTGACGAGGAAGTGCGTGACCACGTCTTCTTCCTTGGTCGCGATATCGACAACGCCGACGCCGCCGCGCTTCTGGCTTTTGTATTCGCTCGGGTTCGTCCGCTTCACGTAGCCGCCCTGCGTGAGAAGGAGCATCGACTCCTCGTCGGGTATGAGGTCCTCGACGGAGATACTCTGCACGCCGCCCTTCACAATCCGCGTCCGCCGATCATCGCCATATTTCTCGCCAAGCTCTTTGAGTTCGGACTTCACCACAGCGAGAATTTTCTTCGCTGACGAAAGAATCTCCTTCAGCTTCTTGATGAGCGCTTGCACATCGGTAAGCTCGTCTTCGAGCTTTTTGCGCTCGAGACCGGCGAGCTTGGAAAGACGCATTTCCAGAATGGCGGCGGCTTGGAGCTCCGAAAAAACGAACTTCTTCTGCAATGCAGCACTCGCGGAGGGAATGTCCGCAGCCTTTTTGATTATCAAGATGACTTCATCAATATGGTCAAGCGCTTTACAGAGCCCGAAGAGGATATGCTCGCGCGCCTCAGCCTGGCGCAGATCAAACTCCGTGCGGCGCTTCACGACCTCCTGTCGATGCTTGACGAAGTGCCCCAGCATGCCCGGCAGAGACAGCATCTCTGGCACACCATCGACGAGCGCCAGCATGTTGTAGTGGAAGGTGCTCTCGAGCTCGGTGTGCTTATACAACGCGTTCAGAACTGCTTGCGGATGCGCCGTACCCTTCAGCTCAACGACAACGCGGATGTCGCTCGTGGATTCATCGCGCAAGTCCCGAATGCCTTCAAGCTTTTTTTCCTGCACGAGATCAGCGATGCGCGAAATGAGTTCGCTCTTATTCACGCGATAGGGAATCGACGTGATGATAATGCGCGAATCCTTTTTTCCATCGTCGACGATCTCTGCTTCGCCGCGTACGACCACCGGACCTTTGCCCGAGCCGTATGCGTGTTTAATATCGGTCTGATTAAATGCGACTCCACCGAGCGGGAAATCGGGTCCCTTCACAAATTGAAGGAGATCGCCAGTCGTCGCGTCCGGATTGTCGATCAAGTGCATCGCCGCATCGACGACTTCGCGCAGGTTGTGCGGTGGAATGTTTGTAGCCATGCCGACTGCGATACCGAGCGTACCGTTCAAAAGAAGATTCGGGAGCGCCGCCGGAAGCACGTTCGGTTCTTCACGCGTCGCGTCATAGTTTGGATTCCATGCAACGGTGTCTTTCTCAAGATCGGTGAGCAGCGCTTCGCCGATGCGCGACATTTTGGCTTCGGTGTAACGCATCGCGGCCGGCGAGTCTCCGTCAATTGAGCCGAAGTTGCCTTGACCGAGCACGAGCGGATAGCGATGAGAGAATTCCTGCGCCATCTTCGCCATCGAGTCATAGACGGCGATATCGCCGTGCGGGTGGTATTTACCAAGCACTTCGCCAACCACAGTCGCACTCTTGCGGAACTTCGCTCCCGGTACGAGCCCCATGTCCTTCATTGCGTAGAGAATGCGGCGATGCACTGGCTTCAATCCGTCGCGAACATCCGGGAGCGCGCGCCCCGTGATAACAGTCATCGCGTAGTCGATGTACGACTGACGCATCTCCGACACTATCGGCTGATGTATGACATTTGCGGCGACTGGAGTCACTGCATCATTCTCCCTGCTCTCTTTTCCGCGGGCCATGAGATTCCTAGTACAACATTAAAACGGCAATATCGTCCGCTCGCTCTCACCTTGGACTGGCGACGACGAGGCGACGTTTACGATCTCGATGCGCGCTGGCAGAGACGAATCGTTCGTAAGTGCGGCCGCGGCGCCCGCAAGATTTTTATCTGCGCCGCTATTCATATTCGAAGCGCCCGCCACTTGGAGAGAACCTTGACCCGCACTCGTAGCAAATGAGCTCCCTTGAATCGCGAACGCTCCTGCTGAGAGGGAGGCCACGAGCCACACTAGCGCGACAAGTGAAGTGCCCCCGATCGCTGACCCAAACGCGATCCGCTTGCGCACGTGACGCGGCTTCCCTTTTATATTCTCGAGATGATCAAAAAGCGTTTTCATTGTAAAAATGATGCTAATGGGGAGTAATCACCACTATACTCCCATCTCGACCGACCAGATCCTTTTTCTTCAGTGTGAGCTTATCGACCGTCTCACTCCCATTGCCAGCTTCCTTCAAAAAGGCTTCGAGCGCACCTTGCTGACCGATACCACTCCAATGCATCGGCACGATGATTTTCGGTTCGAGCGATACGGCAAGCTCATGTGCGGCGGAGGGCGAGAGAACCCCTTTCCCGCCGATCGGCACGAACAACACATCGATGTCATCGATATTTTCGCGCGCTTCCTTCGGAAGCTCGGTATCGACGAGCGCGCCTAAATGTACGAGGGTCATATCCTCGAGCTGAACACTATATATTGTGTTGACGGCATCCTTCGCGTCTTTGGCGAGGCCGTATGCGCTCCTAGAAAGGAACCCTTGGACGACGACGTCCTGCCGCTCATATTCGCCGGGCCCGAGGATCGCAAACGGCTTCTTCTCGCCGTAGGACACCTCTTCAACACCGTTCATATCCGGGTAATCACGTGAGACAAGCGCGATATCCGTGCCAAAACGCACTGACGGCAGGGTCGCGCCCTTCGCAATAGGGTCAAAAACAAGGGTCAGATCGCCAAATGTCACTTTGAAGCATTGCCCTCCATGATGGGTGATAACCATTGCGTGTATTGTAGCATTTTTAACCTTTATTTGCTATAGTATTCACGTTGCGTGCGGGAGAAATACGAGCCGGCTAACACCCCGACAGTAGGTTGGAGCACCGTCTCGGAAAATCCCCACCGCTTAATATATGCCTGATGAGACTCCGGCCGTAAAAGCAGCTCCGGTTCCTACTATCCACCTTGCCGAAGGGCACCCCATGGAGGCCTTCCTTGAGGAAATTCAAACACCGCCGAAGACGGGCGACCTCGTCGAGGGCACGATTATTGCCATCAGCCGCGGCCGCGTGTATGTCGACCTGCCACCCTTTGGTACCGGCATCATCTATGGTCGTGAATATTTGAACGCCGCTGACGTCCTGCGTAAGGCTAACCAGGGCGACATTATCAGCGCAAAAGTCATTGACCCCGCCGGACGCGAGGGCTATATCGAGTTGTCGCTCAAGGAGGCTCGCCAGGCGGCCATTTGGGGCGAGGCTGAGCAGGCGATTGTCGCGCAGACTCCGTACAATCTCACGGTCGAAGAGGCCAACAAAGGCGGCCTTATTCTCACCTGGCAGGGCATCGCCGGGTTCCTTCCCGCGTCACAGCTCGCGAAGGAGCACTACCCTCGCGTTCCTGAAGGTGATAAGGAGAAGATTCTCGGCGAGCTCATGCGCCTCGTCGGACACCCGCTCTCAGTTCGCATCATCACGGCCGACGCGAAAGAGGGAAAACTTATTTTCTCTGAACGCACTGAAAACGAAGCGGAAGAGAAAGCATCACTCATCGATAAATATCAAGTGGGCGACGTTGTGCAGGGCGAGGTCACCGGTGTCGTCGACTTCGGCGTCTTCGTGAAGCTTGAGTCCGGACTCGAGGGTCTCGTGCATATCAGCGAGATCGACTGGGGCCTCGTCGAGGATCCTCGCACACTCTTCGCCGTCGGTGATGCGGTCAAGGTCAAGGTTATTGAAATCAAGGAAGGTAAAGTCTCGCTCTCGATCAAGGCGCTAAAGGAGAACCCGTGGCACACGGCCGGCGAGCGCTACAAGAAGGACATGGAAGTGCCGGGCGTTATTATCAAGTACAATAAGCACGGCGCGCTCGCTTCGATCGAAGAGGGTGTTGCGGGCCTTGTGCACGTAAGTGAGTTCACCTCTCCTGCACAGCTGCGCGAGACGCTCGAGCTCGGGAAGACGTACCCCTTTACGATTACTCTCTTCGACCCGAAGGAACAGCGTATGACGCTCACCTATACCGGAAAGAAGAAATAAAGGCTTCGGCGAATGCGATTTCGAATCAAGAAGCGTCTCGGCCTCTAAGCACATGCCGAACAAGAGTGTCCGCCTGCCTCAGCCGCGCCGCCCCGAGTAAAGGGGCGGTTCCTTTTTTAAGTACATCTGATATCCGCAGACCGAAGGGACAGCGCGTGACGCTCACGTACACTGCGAAGAAGTAATGATTTCGTTCGTAAGAACGCTTGCACGGCCGCGGCTCCACCGCGGCCGTGTCCAATGCTATGCTATAATATTTTGATGAAACAAAGAACTTATTTTTTTATTATTCTCCTTCTTTCATGGGCATGAATGATCGGCGTTATCACCGTTAGCAATAAGATTTGGAAAATATACGCCGGTGATCAATATGTTAACCTAAGCAAAATTACGTCATTACTTGCAGCTGTCCTTACTCCTCTTGCTTTCTCATATTTCATTCCGTCCATCAGAAGAATTATCTGGTTTGCCATACTCTCTTGCAGCGTGTTAATCATCATGATCCTTCTTATGGGGGCAGGTGTGAATTCGTTTTTCTAAGATTGAAATGCCGGCTCCCTTCACCATTTATGGACATCGTAAGTCCATTAGAAATCGCACGGGTGATTTTGCAACCGATTTATACAAATAATGGAAATGCCTGTTGCAATAGGAAAATAAATAGCGCAAAAGCAATGATAATTCCAAGACTTAAATACTTGTGTGAAACTGTTATAGGTTTACTAGCATCATCATGTCTAAACGACAAATAAATTAACGCAATCGAAACAAGTAAAATTAGTGCGGTTAAACCACCAAAGTGGGGCCGCATTTGTATGAAGTAAAAATGATGTTAATCCCGATTGATAACACCGTTATTGTTCCAGCTATCAAATAATTCTTCATGGATTAAAATTATTAACGCGTGTTGGCGAACTGAGTGGCGGTGGCGACGTCTTCAGTAGCGAAGAGGCGCACGGCTTCGGCAGCTTTCTTCAATACTTTTTTAAATGCTGCTTCTTCGCCCGGTTTCCATTTGCCGATTACATACTTGATGACTTTTTCTTCGCCCGAGACTTTTCTCGCTTGATTCTTCTTGCCCGCTGCTGAGACGCCGATACGTAGACGCACAAAATCTTTTGTCTTGATCGTACGCATGACGCTCTCAACGCCCTTGTGACCGCCACTCCCCCTCCCGACAACCATTTTGATCGTGCCGAGCGGCAAATCGAGGTCATCGTGGATCACGAGCAAGTTTTTTGCAGCCTTCGGACTCTTCACAAACACGCTAACGGCTTTGCCGGAGAGGTTCATCATCGTCTCTGGAAGTACTAGTTCCATTTTTTCTCCTTTCACTACACCTTTTGAGACGAGTGAGTTCGCTTTTTTATTAAAAACAAACTCATCGAACTCCTCTTGCTTTGCGAAAAGCTCTACCGCGCTTCTCCCCGCGTTGTGTCGCGTCTTTTCATATTCTTTTCCCGGGTTCCCGAGACCGACGATGACGAGTGACATGCAGCAACTCTAACACAATACTTGCCCACCACTGAAGATTTTAGTGCTGGGCTTGCGTGCGTTTGCAGTACGAGTACAATGCGCACATGCAAGATACTGGAAAGGGTCTCTTGAAGGATCTTTTCATGCTCGCGCTCCTTATTGTCATCGTGGTCATCCCGATTCGCGTCTTCGTGGTGTCGCCATTTATTGTCGACGGCGAATCAATGCACCCCACGTTTCGGAATCTCGACTACCTTGTCGTCGACGAACTCGTCTACAACTTTCGTTCACCCGAGCGCGGCGATGTCATCGTCTTTCGCTATCCGAATAATCCTTCTATTTTCTACATTAAGCGCATTATTGGACTTCCCGGCGATACGGTTTCCATCGATCATGGAGTTGTCACGATCGCCACAGGCGACGGAGATAATTTGGCGCTCAACGAGCCCTATCTCGTGAATGAAGATGCGACGTATACCAAGAATGTCACACTCAATCAAGACGAGTATTTCGTCATGGGTGATAATCGTCCCAACAGTTCCGATTCGCGCGTGTGGGGCGCATTGCCTGCAAAAGACATCATCGGCCGAGTTGATCTGCGGCTTCTGCCGCTCGCACAGGTTGGCTTCTTCCCGGGCGATGCGACCTACGCACTAAGCTCAACCTCCAGCACTTCAACTGTCCCGGCACCATGATGCGCTCGATTATTCCGGCGGAGGAACTAGTGAGTAAGGCACGGGCCGTCGGTCAATATTATGGGTTCATTCCTCTCGCAACGCTGACAAGCAAGACACGCGGCAGTGCGCGCACGAATGCAAACGACGCTCTAATGCTCGCCGATCTCGTGCTCGACCCCATTGCGGACACCGTCGTACATTTTTTGAAGCAATGCCGCAATGCCGCGTGTGCTCCGACAGCACGACAGCCGCTTTTCATTTGGCATACGAATATTGCACAGGGCCGCCCCGCACCAAAGAAAGCTACAATACAATTCCACGCGCTCGGTGCAGACCGTGCACTCGCGGACGCTGTCGTGATCCGCGCGCTCCTTGCGCTTACGCGCGACCTCTTCCACTCCGAACCGTCGATCCGTATCAACTCGATGGGCGACAAAGAGACCCGCGCGCGATATGCACGCGAACTCACGAACTACTTTAAGAAGCGCGCGGCAACACTGCCGGAAGAATGCGTCACTTCTGCTAAGGAAGACGCCTTCCTCGCCGCCGAGATCGCCATAGCCCGCGAATGCGTAGAAGATTTGCCATCGCCAATCGAACATCTCTCGGACGCGAGCCGCAAGCGTTTTGAAGACTTGCTTGAGTATCTCGAGATGACGGAAACGCCCTATGAACTCGCGCGCAACTTGATCAGCCGCGGCGGCGTATGGAGTGATGCCTGCTTCGAGCTCGTCGTCGACGGGCAGCGAGTCGCCTGGGGCTCGCGCTATAGCGATCTCGCACGTCGCTTTTTTCCCGCGGCACCATTCTCGGCGATCGGCGCAGTACTCCAGATTGCGAGCGAAGGATCGGCCGTGAAGAAAGCTTCTCTGCCCCGTTTGCGCTTCTCATTCATCCACATTGGCGACGAAGCCAAGCGCCACTCGATCCGTCTCGCAGAAGATTTCAAACGAGCGCACGTTCCGCTTGCCCAACATATCGGTATTGAGTCCCTCACCGAGCAATTAAGTATCGCTGAGAAAAGCGCGAGTACTTATCTCCTCATAATGGGACGCAGAGAAGCGCTCGAGAACTCGGCGATCCTGCGTAACCGTCAGACCCAAGAAGAAACCATCCTTCCGCTCGAAGGCCTCGCCGAACGTCTGAAGGCGGTCGCGTAGACAATTTAGGTTGTGGTGTGCTAGAGTCTCAATACAATGACAGCCGGTACGCGAGTGGAAGTGGTGCGCGGGAAGAACGAAAGTTCTTCTGCGCTTATTCGTCGTTTCACCCGCCGCGCGCAGGACCTCGGCCTCGTGCGCGAAGTGCGCGACAATCGCTACTGGAAGCGTGCTCTCTCGAAGAATGTCGGCCACAAGCGCGCCCTTATTTCTAAGACCCGCCGTGAGAATTACAACGAGCTCGTAAAGCTTGGGAAAATCGACCCCGCTGCTAAAAAAGTGCGCGGCAAGCGCTAGACGAATGGGAAAAGGGGTCGTCAGAGTTTCGATAAAGAATTTTACCCGCCAGAATCTGAAAGTCTTGACGGGCGTTCCTTTTTCTACTGTTTCCGATGCCGTTCTCCCCGGTTGGGAAGTCTCACTTGTCTTTGTCGGCGCTACGAAAGCGCGCTCTCTGAATCAAAGTTTGCGGAGCAAATCGTACATACCAAATGTACTCTCCTATGAGGTGGGGACGAAAAGCGGCGAGATCATCATCTGCCTTTCTGAAGCGGCGACCGAGTCGCCGCGATTTGGCATGAATGAACGCAATTTTGTCCTCCTTTTATTTATCCACGGTTTACTGCATTTGGAAGGGAGGGCTCATGGCGCTACCATGGAGCAATGCGAGCAAAAGCTCTTGGCTAAATTTTTGCCTGCGCAGGCAAGTGCCAAGGGTCGTGTTCGCACCTCACCAAATGTCTCGACGAATCGCAACCGGAATCGACATCGGCACATACCAGGTAAAACTGGTCGTGGTTGAAGAAGTTGCTGATAAACGCGAAGGACGAACATTGCGCATTCTCGGTACCGGCCTCGCAGAATCAAAGGGCTTGCGGCATGGGTACATTGTTAATAAGGAAGAAGTCGCGACGAGCATCCGCGAGGCCAAGCGGCAGGCGGAGTCTATCGCGCGTGTGCCGATACGCGCCGGCTTCCTTGCGGTCGGCGGCATCTCACTCGACGAGGCACGGGCGTCGGGCAGTGTCATTATTTCGCGCGCCGATCAAGAGATAACCACGCTCGACCTCGAGAAAGCAGCCAAGGTGGCGCGTGAAGCGGCTGCACCTGGATTTCTCAATCGGCACGTTCTTCACAGCATCCCACTCGAGTATCGCGTCGATAGAACGAAGGTGCTCGGTGATCCAGTCGGTATGAAAGGCGTGCGTCTCGAAGTAGATTACCTTTTTATAACCTGTCTCGCCCAGCACGAGGAAGCCCTCGCCGAGGCCGTCGAGGACGCCGATATTGAAATTATCGACCAAATGGCGTCTCCCCTTGCCGGTTCCTACGTGCTCCTCGAAGGCGATCAGAAAATGAAGGGCTGCGTGCTCGCTAATATCGGTGCAGAGACCATTTCCATAGTGATATATGACGAAGGTATTCCTGTGTCGGTCAAAGTCTTCCCCATGGGCTCGAGCCAAATCACTGATGACATCGCTCTCGGCTTACGCATATCACTCGACGAAGCGGAACGCGTGAAGCTGAAAAGACTTTCCGGACAAATGTATCCGCGTAAAAAGGTTGACGATATGATCGAGAATCGACTGCTCACCATGTTCACGCTCATCGATAAACATTTAAAATCGCTTGCGCGCCGCAGTCCTTTGCCCGCTGGCATCATCATCTCCGGCGGCGGAGCTGGCGTCGGATCTGTCACGGACGTCGCGAAAGGATCGTTGAAGCTTCCCGCACGTCTCGCGGAGTTTCGTCTCTCGACGGATACGAAGATTCGTGATGCGACATGGGCTGTCGCCTACGGTCTGGCGCTCTGGGGACTCACGGGAGATACCCGTGCACCAAAAAAGAGTCTGAGCGCGCACTTTGGAAAATTTTTCCGTCAATTCCTTCCTTGAACAGCGGCCTACATTCCCTCTATTGTCAATATTTGCATATTGCGTGGCTCTGCTATGATGGGCCTTACAAGACCCTGATATGTCAAAGCGCGTTGAACCCGAAATAGAAACATTCGCAAGGATTCGCGTCGTTGGAGTCGGCGGCTCGGGTAAGAACGCGATTAACCACATGATCGATTCGAAGGTGCGCGGCGTCGAATTTATCGCCGTCAATTCTGATGCACAGGATCTCCACCGATCGCTCGCCAAACGCAAGATCCATATCGGCAAGAATCTGACCCGCGGCCTCGGTACGGGCATGAATCCTGAGCTCGGGAAGCGAGCAGCGGAAGAGACACGCCAGGAGATCCAAGAGGCCCTCTCGGGCAGCGACATGGTATTCATCACGTGCGGCATGGGCGGCGGTACGGGTACGGGTGCTTCGGCCGTTGTCGCAAAGATCGCGAAGGAGATCGGCGCGCTCGTCATCGCGGTTGTCACGAAGCCGTTCTCATTTGAAGGAGCGCAGCGTAAAGATATTGCCGAGCGCGGTCTCGCCGAACTAAAAAAAGAAGTCGATGCATTCATCGTCATTCCAAATGATAAACTCCTTGCGATCGTCGACATGCAGACATCGGCAAAGAGCGCATTCGCTATGTGCGATGAGATTCTCCGCCAAGCAGTCGAGGGTGTCTCTGACATCATCACGACACCCGGTGAAATCAATACTGATTTCAATGATATTAAGGCGATTATGGAGGGGGCAGGCCCCGCGCTCATGGGCATTGGCATTGCCGAAGGCGATGAGCGCGCTCGAGATGCCGCGCAACAGGCTGTTAATTCCCCACTGCTTGACGTTTCCATCAGCGGCGCAAAGGGCGTCCTGTTCGTCGTCGCCGGCTCTGACGATCTCGGCATCATGGAGGTGCAGGAAGCCGCCAAGGTCATCAGCGAGTCAGTCGAGAAGAATGCGAAGGTTATCTTCGGCATCATGCGCGATGAGAAGCTCAAGAAGGGCAGTCTCCGCATTATTGTCATCGCTACTGGCTTCCCTGAGAGCGCCGCGCACGCGTCGCACTCTGGACTCGAACGTTCCCTCTTCGCTCAGCCGGTTGAACAACGTGAGGAGGAGCGCGGTCGCATCTATCATGAGATCCTGAAGCGTGATGAAAGAAAAGAGACCGAGAAAACGGCGAAGGAAGATATCGACGATAAGAATAAATTTGAAATGAAAAAAGAAACTCCTATTTCGATTGATATGGAGGGACCTATAGTGACGGCGATGCCCCACAAGCGCGAAGACGCGCCTCCTTCTCCTGAAGACGACGACGCATGGGGTGCTATTCCGGCATTTCTGCGTAGACACAAAAAATAGGAACTAGGTTGTAGGGAATAGGTTGTAGTAGAATGCAACGATGCACTATACCCTAAAACCTATCACCTATTCCCTTCTCATATGTTTGATTTGATAATAATTGGCGGCGGCCCAGCAGGAGTCGCCGCCGGCGTGTATGCGGCGCGCAAACGCCTCACGACTGTGCTCATCGCAAAAGAAATCGGCGGGCAGTCGAGTGTCTCAGAAGGTATAGAGAACTGGATCGGTACGCCGATGGTGAGCGGCACTGATCTCGCGAAATCGTTTCGCACGCACCTTGATGCTGTTAAAGACCAGATCATGACCCTCGCGCTCGGCGAAAGAGTTACCTCACTCGTAAAGACTGATGGTGGATTTAGCGTGAAGACTGGTGGGGACAAAACATTT
>Ga0209542_10001821_pt1 | contig 49333 bp, 48 predicted proteins | sample RifCSPhighO2_01_FD_184028 | JGI IMG/M metagenome (GOLD analysis project Ga0209542, IMG submission 184028) | Soil microbial communities from Rifle, Colorado - Rifle CSP2_plank highO2_0.1 (SPAdes) (version 2) | ecosystem: Environmental > Terrestrial > Deep subsurface > Rock core/Sediment ...
CAAATGGTTTTTGAATTTGCTCCGGCGTGGATATCGGCCGGAGGAGTAAAACCGGAACGTTTTTTGGAGGAAATTTCCTCAATGGGGTTTAAAATTTTCGCGGCAAATCAAGAGGGCTTCGCGGATTTTTATGTTTACAATCCTTTTGATCCGCGAAATACCGACCCGGAATATTTTTTTAATATTTACTGCAAACGGCTGATCCCGCCGCGTTTTTTGAAGTAGCCAGCGATGGTGTCCGTGATATATTCTAATTCACTTTGTGTCAGTTGAATAGCCGACGGGAGCCACAACCCGCGCTTGCCGCAGCTCTCCGCAACCGGAAAGGTCTTGTTTAAATACTCCTCCCGATAAATTTTTTGAGTGTTTATGGCCGGGTAAAAATTGCGCGTTCCGATGCCTTTGGTTTTAAGAAATTCGGCAAGTCCGTCGCGGTCTTTAAGAAAAATATCTATAAACCATGGAGTGGTTATATCAAGGTTGGTCGGAATAAACTCAATGTCCGGGATGGAAGAAAGCCGGTCGTGATAATATTTATAAATTTCTTTTTTACGTCTGATTCTCTCCGAAAGTTTTTTGAATTGCTCAAGCCCGATGACTGCCAAAATGTTTGAAAATTTAAAATTCCAGCCGGGATAATCGTGAATGTCATTAGAGGTTTGCCCGAAATTTTTTAAAAGGTTGATCTTTTTTTGCAATTCTTCGCTGTCGGTAACTAACGCACCCCCTTGGCCCGTGGTGATGATCTTATACAAACTGAAAGAAAAACTCCCGATATCTCCAAAGGTTCCCAGGTGTTTTTTATTTGAATGTTCCCCTTTCCAGTAAGATCCGAGTGCTTGAGCCGCGTCCTCAATTAAAAACAGCTTACGACTTTTTGCGAATTCTAGGACACGGTCCATGTTTCCTGAACGGCCGTTTAAGGGAACATACATCATTGCTTTTGTTTTTGGAGTTATCGCTTCCGCCGCCTTCTCTAAATCCATGCAAAGAGTGCTTGTCTCAACGTCCACAAGTACTGGTTTTACGCCGATTAAAACGCAGGCGTTCGCCGTCGCAATCATGGTGGATGCAGGCACCAAAACCTCGTCTCCCGGTTTGATATCAAGCGCAAGGAGGGCCAGCGTGAGCGTTAGCGTGCCGTTTACTGAAAATATGCCGTATTTGGATCCGGTAAAATCGGCAAGCGTTTTTTCAAGCTCGTTGGTTGAAGAAAGATCCCAGCGGTTGTACTTCATGAAATCAAAAAGCGCCTTGCCCTCCGCCTCGTCAAAATGCGGCGCCATTTGGGGAATTGTTTTTCCGAAAAAACGCCCAAAATTCATATAACTGCTTTATCGTCATAAAACGGCCCGCTTTTTGCTTCAAACAACTCGGAGTCTTTAACCATTGTTATGCCGTAACCGCCGTTCAGGATAATAAACGCGTCTCCCGGATTTAAATAAACATTTTTGATGAATTTAAACTCGGGCCGGGGTCCGTAAATGTCCAACTTTACCCTTCCTTTTTTTAAAAACAGACATTCCTGAACGTATTTTATTTTGAGATTTTTGGAGCTATGGTAGTGAGAATCAAGGCGAGTGCCTTTTGGGTGTTTGATGGTCAAAAACTGCATATATTCTTTCGCGTCGGTAATTGGCTGTGTTTTTTTACCCAGTTTCGTTATTTTGATGCCGATAAGCTTGCCTTTATGAAAAATTTTGTCCATAATAGTCCATAATGGCACAAAAATATATGTTTGTCATCTAGGCTCATGAAGATCTATTTTGTCACGTCAAAAATGAAGAGCGCCAACACGGCCGCGGGCTCCGTCATTGAACTTACGTATATGATGAAAGAACTGATGAAGCTGGGAAATGACGTAACGTGCGTTACCGTTTTTTCCGGTTTCAACGATCTCAAAGAACCAATGCCTTTTAAACTGGTTGAAGAGCGCGTCATTTCTCCTCACTTGTTGCCGATTCACTGGAATGTTTTTAAGATTTTAAAAAAACACGAAAATAATTGCGACATTTTTCACATCGACGGCCAGTTTATGTACGGCGCGGGACTATACCGCTTGCTCGGCGGCAAGCGTCCGGTATTCGCGCATCTCATCCGCCCCCCGTTGGTCATGGACGAATATGTTTCCCAGATTTTTCAAGGGCAAGCGCGGAAGAAATTTTCTTTTACAAACATTTTAACGGGCGTCAAAAAAAAGATACGCTGGTTTATTGATCGATTTATTCTCACGCGCCTTGCGTCCTGTGTGGATTTTGTTTCCGGGATAAACCCGCTTCTTAACCGGGTGCATTATAAGTTTGGATTGAAACCCGCCGCGCGAACTCTTTTGATCGGCGATACATATCCGATGGTGGAAACCATGAAAAACGCGGGGATTACGGAATGGTCGTACCGAAACAGGGTCGGAAAAAATGAAAGGGTCATACTGTATTATTCCGGTCGAATGGCGGCCGGGAAGGGATACGATTTGATGCTTGCGGGATTTGCGAAGGTCAAAAACAAAGAAAAATTCAGGCTGATTTTGGGGGGGTCGGGTCCCGAAGAAGATAAAGTGCGTCAGATGGTCAAAGACCTTGGTTTGGAAAAACACGTGGAATTTCCCGGGTGGTTATCGCGTGAACAATTTTTGGAGTATATGAAACAGGCGGATATTTATTTGCTGCCGAGATGGGGCGCGTATTTCACCTCCGCTATTTCTTTGGTCGAGGCCATGGTGTTCGGACTTCCGACAATTGTGCCTTCCGGCACCGGACTTGCGTGGTCGGTGGGTAAAAGCGCCCTGACGTTTGAGCCGGAGAATGCCGACGATCTCGCGCGGAAAATTGAACGGCTGGGCGAGGACGCCCAACTGCGAAAAGAGCTTTCGCGCCAATGTTATGAACGATTGAAAGAACCCGATATTGATCCGCGCCAAGTCATTATAGCGATGAATGTTTTGATGAAAAGTTTGGTCGCAAGTCCCGCAGGGAGGCACATTTTCAACCTAAACGGCTATTTTGGAAAAGAAAACAAAGATTGACAGAATACCTATTAAAGTTTATTTTTTAATGACATGTCTAAGCGCGCTTTTATCACAGGAATAACGGGCCAAGACGGCTCTTATCTGGCGGAGTTTTTGCTTGGTAAGGGGTACGATGTATATGGCTTGGTGAGAAGGACGAGCAATAACCCGATGATTCGTTTTAAGGAACCCGGTAAGCTGGAAAAAATTAAAATTATATACGGCAATATGCGCGACAGCGCGTCGATTGAGCGCGCGCTTGAAATTTCCAAGCCGGACGAAATTTATAATTTAGCCGCCCAATCGGATGTCGGCATTTCTTTTCAGTGTCCGGAAGAGGCTTCGGAAGTTAATTACTACGGGGTGGGACGGCTGGTAAATGAAGCGATGCGAGTATGCCCTCAAGCCCGCATCTACCAGGCCTCAACCTCCGAAATGTTCGGAAGAACCAATCCTCCGCAAAATGAAGGCTCGTTGTTTCAGCCGGTAAGCCCGTATGGACGGGCGAAGTTAAAAGCCCACGAAGATTACGTAACCGGCTACAGAAACAAGCACGGCTTATTTATTTGCTCCGGGATTTTGTTTAACCACGAATCCCCGAGGAGAGGAGAGCATTTTGTGACGCGAAAAATTACCATCTCGCTCGCGAAGATTAAACACGGACTTCAGGAACGTTTTCAACTTGGAAATTTGGATGCCAAAAGGGACTGGGGTTTTGCCAAAGACTATGTTGAGGCAATGTGGCGCATGCTTCAGGAAGACAAGCCCGACGATTTTGTGATTGCCACGGGTGAAATGCACACCGTTCGGGAATTTGCCGAGGAAGCCGCTAAATTTTTCGGGATGGATATTGAATGGGGTGGGGGTGGGCTGGAAGAAAAAGGGATTGACCGTAAAACAAAAAAAGTTGTTATTGAAGTTAATCCCGCCCACCTTAGGCCCAACGAAGTCGATTTTTTACAAGGAGATTCTTCAAAAGCCGAAAGAGTTTTTGGCTGGAAACACAAAACCGCGTTTAAGGATCTCGTCCGCCTCATGGCCGAACACGATTTAGAACATGTTAAGCGTGAAAAATTGCTTTGAGTGTTTTTTTGACGGGCGAGGGCAGAGAGGTGAATATTAAATATATTCTATAGTTAAGACGAAGAAGCGCGCTTTTTAGCTGAAAGGCGCGATTTTTTATTTTATCTAGAGCCGTCAATTTTTGTGTTTTTTGGATCGCGGTTATTGTTCCTTTTACCGCAATAACTCGTAAATTTTTAGAGCCGAAAATAAAATCTTTCAAAAATCTCCTCGGCCCCTCCCAGCCATGCAGGGGAATTCCCTCCAAAATGCCCGATACGGAAGGCACGGTGCCGTGCATGGTATAAATTCCTCCCTCCGTTAAAAATTTTGACCACAGGAAAAAATCCTTTTTTGTTTCTTCGTAGTCGTAATAACTTGCGTCCGCGAACACTAGTTCTATCGGCAAGTCCCAGTTTTTTGCCGTTTCCTCCGATGTGGCGACAACCGGCTCAATCACGGATTCAAGCTCGGCATTTTTGATATTTTGTTTAAACGTCTCAAAAGTGTTTACTTTTTGGTAGGTGCGCTGGTCCGGGCTTCCGGTGTGAGGGTCAATGGCGTAAACTTTTACGCCGTATCCCGCCCTGGATCCCAACCCGAGACATATCGTTGATCTTCCGTACCACGAGCCGAGTTCAACAATAACTCCGCTTTTGCATTTTTTTGCCAGATTATAGAGATATATCGCCTCTTTTTTTGAAACGCTGCCCGGGATGCCGGATATTTTTTTCAACAAATCCGAGTGTTCCCGGATCATATTGCTTTCAGGTTTAATTTTTCGGCAATCAGATCCACAATGGGCATTATCTCCTCCTCTTTTTTTTCCGCCTGGCTCCCTCCTTCTATGTCCCATATTTGCGACAGGTCCAAGGGAGCGCTTTCCCTGTAAATGGCGGTTATAAGATTAATAAGTTTTTCTTCGTCGTAATTAAAATTTTCCAACTGCGTTTTAACGATATAAGGAAGCTCTTCTATGGTTTTGCAATTTTTAACCATCGGGAGCGCGCTATAAAACACGTCGCCCAGCGTGATTACCGGTTTTTTCAGCAATATTCCTTCCCATCCGGCGGTGCCGGTAATTGTGGCTATGAGCTTCGCGTTTTTTGTCAGATCAAAACTTGACACCGAGGGCCTGATTAATTTTACGTTGGGTATTTTTTTAAGTTCTTTGTAATATTTTCTGGGACGATAACTGAACATTGACGGATGTTCTTTTACATAAAGTTTATAGTGAATCGGCAGCGAACGGGCTATTTGCCGGGTTAGCCACAACTGGTCTTTAAAAAATGGGGCAAACAAAGTTATGGATATTTCCGGCTCTTTTTGCAGAGGATAAAAAGCGAAATCCTCGTTTTTATCAGCTTCGTCGTATAAATCTTCAAATCCGACCAGCACCCGTATTTTTCTTTTGGTCCGGTCAAAGACATGATGCCACGGTTTTATTTTTGTGTGATCGTCCCTGAAAGCGTCTTGCAGATAATCAATAAATATTTTTATTATCCAGAAAATTGACGTGCCGATTTTGCGCGGAGACAAAAAAGCGAATTGCTGTTTTCTTGTAATCGGTCTTTGGGAAGGGACATCCGTCGGCTCGTGGGACGCCGGTTTGTCGCGAAAGTCCGCTAAAAATTTTTGCGCCAGCTTGCGGTATTCCGGACAGGAGGCATCTCCCTTGTTTAGCTTTTCAAAAGTTTGCCGCACATAGCTTAAGTCGTCGTATTGTTCGGTGATGGTATATTTGTTGCCTACGCGGCTTGTTTGTATAAACAATGTTTTAATGCCCTTCTTTTGGGCGATATGATACAAAAGCAGGGTGGTTAAACCCTCAATGACCGGAAAAATGATTACATCCGGTTTTTCTTCTTCTAAAAATTGAATCGCAGCTTTTGCGTAAACTTGCGTTAATTTCAGCATATCTTCATGGCTGTGGAGCGGAAAATCGTACGGATACTCCCTTAAAAAGAGACCGTGGCGCACGATGCGGTCGGAATCAACAAAGGGCCACAAATTAGGTATGCCGTATTCTTTTTCCAGCAAATTTAGATAATTTAAATCTACGGACTCGGTTTTATAGAATTTGTATATGTCCTCGTCCAATATTAATTTAGTGTAGCGGGGGTTCTTGCTGGATTTTAATAACTCAAGATTTGAGCGCATGCTCACGTATCCGCAAAATTGTTCAACGCCGTATTTTTTATTCAGAATAACGGCCATCGTGTGGCCGATCGGAGCGAATCGTCTTTGCAGAAAAAGGCATATTTTCGTCTCCCTAGAAGTCATTATTCGAAAATATAACACGTTGACTGGGCTTTAGCAATGTTGTAAGCTTTAAATAAATTTTAAATCCGCATGATTATACTTGGAATAAACGAAGACCATAATGCCACGGCTGCCTTAGTAAAAGACGGCGAGGTTTTATACGCGGCATCCAGAGAACGCATTTCGAGGGAAAAAAACGATGTCGGGTACCCGTTTGACACCGTGCCCGAGGCCTTAAGACTCACCGGCATCAAGCCGGAAGAAATTGATTTTGTCGCATACACCGGAAACTTTTTAGACCCGGTTGATATAAAAATAAAAAGAATAACGAGATTTAAAATCCCGGACTATTTACGAGAAATGCATGAATATTGGAAACCTGTTTTGCTTGAAAATAAAACATCTTCTTTTTGGGAAGACATAATGAAGGACAAGCGTTTCAGTGATACCGCTAAATATGATTTCGGGTTTATGGAAACGGAACCGAAAGAGAAATGGGGTGAAGCATTTAATAAGGAAAGAGTGAATGCCATAGTGAGGCAAATAGGCATAAGCCCAGAAAAAGTTTTATTCATCAACCATCATTTGTGCCACGCTTCATACGCTTATTATGCTTCACCCGTTGATCGTTCAAAAAAAATCGGGGTAATCACCGCCGACGGCTGGGGAGACGGCGAAAACGCCTCGGTTTATGTTGCCGAAAACGGAAGACTGACAAAAGTTCACGGCACGGCCATGTGCAATCTGGCGAGGATTTATCGTTATATGACGCTCCTTTTGGGAATGAAGCCGTTTGAACACGAATACAAGGTCATGGGCCTCGCCCCTTACGCCAAAGATTACATTTCAAAGCCGGCTTATGAAGTATTTAAAGAAACTCTGGTTACGGACGGCATTGATTTTAAGTGGGACAAAAAGCCATCCGATATGTATTTTTATTTCAAAGACAAGCTGGAGGGGGTTCGTTTTGACGGCGTTGCCGGAGGTCTCCAGAAATGGGTGGAGGAAGTTATCGTGGATTGGGCGAAAAACGTTTTGAAGCATCTCGGGGTTGATTCTCTTGTTTATAGCGGAGGACTCGCGATGAACGTTAAGGCGAATAAATCTTTGGGTGAAATTGACGGATTAAACCATTTTTTTGTGCCGGCTTCGGGCGGAGACGAGTCTAATGCTATCGGCGCGGCATTTGCAGTTTCAGCAGAAAAAGGGGTTGCTCCAAAAACGCCAACTAATGTTTATCTGGGCTACGCCATAACCGATGACGAAATAAAAGAACTTATCGCGAAATATAATATTGCGGACAAATACGAGGTGGTTTACGGCGCGTCAAATAAGCAAATCTCGGACTTATTGGTTAAAAACAAGATTGTGGCGAGGTGTGTCGGCAGAGGCGAGTTCGGGGCCCGGGCTTTGGGGAATCGCTCCATTCTTTGTCATCCGTCTAATTTTGATAATATCCGTACGATTAATGATAAGATAAAATACCGCGATTTTTGGATGCCCTTTACGCCGTCAATTCTGGACTATCGCGCCAAAGACTATCTGGTAAATCCCAAGAATTTGAAATCGCCTTTTATGACTTTGGCTTTTGACACCACGCCCCTGGGCCGCGAGCACCTTAAAGCCGCGATTCATCCCGCTGATTTTACCGCGCGCCCGCAGATATTGGAAAAGGAAGCGAATCCCGAATACTACGAATTGATTCAGGAATTTGAAAAGGCCACCGGAGTCGGCGCTCTTTTAAATACCTCGTTTAATTTGCACGGCGAGCCGATTGTCAGGAACGCCGAAGACGCCTGGCATACATTTACAGAATCCGATTTAGACGCCCTGCTGCTCAACGGCACCCTTATAATTAAAAAGAGTTCGTAATGGCGATGGCAAAAAATGTACGAATTATTCCTCTGCTTCATGTAAAAGGGCCGAATGTGGTAAAGCCGGTGCATACCGAAGCGTTGAGGATTGTCGGCAATCCGGAGGAGCTCGCGGGGCGCTATTACGAAGATGGGGCCGATGAGATTATTTATCTGGATATCGTCGCCAGTTTATATCAGAGAAATTTTGATTTTGAACTTCTAAAATCGGTTTCTCGCGATATTTTTATTCCATTTACGGTTGGCGGAGGAATCAGAACCATTCAGGATATTAGAAACGCTCTTAGGGTGGGAGCGGATAAGGTTGCTATTAACACCCATGCGGTAAAAAACCCCGATTTTTTAAAAGAAGCATCAAAGATTTTTGGTTCGCAATGCATTGTGTTATTTATTGAAGCGAAAAAAGTCGGCGCGGGAAAATGGGAAGCCTATACCGATGGGGGGAGAGAAAAAACCGGAATTGACGCCGTAGAATGGGCGAAAAGAGGCGTGGATTTGGGTGTTGGCGAGATTTTAATTACCTCAATTGACAGGGACGGCACGGGAGCCGGATACGAATCGGAACTGGTGTCCGCCGTTACCTCATGGGCGCCCATTCCGGTTATAGCTCATGGGGGAGCGGGAAATTTTCAAACTGTTGAAGGCGTCATTTTGAAAGATAAAGCCGACGCCGTCGCCCTTTCTTCCTCGCTTCACTATAAAAATTTTTCAACCGAGGAACTTAAACGGCATCTTTATAGTAAAAAGATTAATGTCAGATTATGAAAAAGAGCCCTAAAATCGCGATTATTGATTACGGCTTGAGCAATCTATACAGCATTTCCAAAGCGCTTGGTCTTTTTACCGACAGCGCTTTTATTACCGACGAGCTTTCGGGTTTGCGTTCAGCCGACGCCGTCGTTTTGCCGGGAGTGGGGGCATTTGAAGCGGGCATGAATGGTCTGAAAGTAAGAGGCCTTGCGGACGGCATTAAAGAATTCGCGGGTTCAGGAAAGCCGATTCTGGGAATTTGCTTGGGGGCGCAGTTAATGCTTTCCAAGGGCTATGAGTTCGGCGTTTTTGACGGGCTGGATTTAATAAAAGGCGAAGTGGTTAAATTTCCTGAAACAGTGAAAGAAAAAATCCCTCACGTCGGCTGGAACAAAATATGTCCGCCAAAAAAGGACGACTGGAATAAAACAATTTTTGATAAATTGGACAAAAATATTGACATGTATTTCGTTCATTCTTATATTTTTAAACCGTCAAGCAAAGAAAACACACTTGCAATGTCAAATTACGGAGGTTTTGAATTTTGCTCGGCTATTTATGAAAAAAACATTTACGGCTGTCAGTTTCATCCCGAAAAAAGCGGGAAATTTGGTCTTGAAATTATTAAAAATTTCATTAAAATTATTTAGATGCCCGAGGCTAAAAAATTAGATAAACAGCTGGAAAATCAGCCCAAAGAAGTGAAATTTTGCGCCAAATGCGTTGTGTCCAACCAGCGGCCCCGGCTTACTTTTGACGAAAACGGCGTCTGCTCCGCCTGCCATTATGCCCGGAGGAAACATAATGAAATTGACTGGGAGAGCCGCGAAAAAGAACTGGCCGAGGTTTGCGATAAATACCGTTCTTCGGACGGGAGTTATGATGTTTTAGTGCCTTCCTCCGGAGGCAAAGACAGCGGATACACCGCGCATCTTTTAAAAACAAAATACGGAATGCACCCTTTGTGCGTAACCTGGGCGCCGTTTATATACACCGATATCGGATGGAAAAATTTTCAAAATTTCGTAAAATCCGGCTTTACCGCCCTGAATTGTTTTCCAAACGGGATTTTGCACAGGAAACTCTCTCGCGTCGCTTTTGAGGTCGCGGGCGACGCCTGGCAGCCGTTTGGCTATGGGCAAAAAACTTATGGTTTTCAGATGGCGGTAAAGTTCGGGATACCGCTTATGTTTTACGGCGAGAATGGAGAGGCCGAATACAGCGGGTTTGCTAAAAACGCGGAAAAACCCTACGAATCAACGGACGATTGGAATGATCTTTATTACAAAGGCAGGGGAGTGGACGATCTTCTGAAAGCGGGGAATGAGATGGGAATTTTTTCTAAAGAAGAAATCAAAGATCCGTCTTTTGATTTTTACCGTCCTCCCAAAAAAGAGGACATTGAAAAGTTGGGCGCCCAGATGCACTGGCTCTCTTATTATAAAAAATGGGTGCCGCAGGAAAATTTTTATTACGCCCAAAAATATACCGGGTTTACCGCGAACGAAGAAGGCCGTTCCGAAGGGACGTATTCAAAATACGCGAGCTTGGATGACAAAACCGACGGATTTCATTTTTATCTGGCATTCATAAAATTCGGAATAGGACGAGCAACATCCGATGCGGCGCATGAAATACGGGACGGTCATATAACCCGTGAAGAAGGCGTGGCGCTGGTCAGGCGTTATGACGGCGAGTTTCCCAAGAAATATTTTAAAGAATTTCTGGAATATCTGGATATTGACGAAAAACATTTTTGGGAGGTGGTTGATTCATGGAGGCCGCCGCATCTTTGGGAAAAAATTAACGGCGAGTGGAAATTAAAACACCAAGTAAGTTGATGAAAAAAGAGCTTCTCGCAATCATACCGGCCCGCTCCGGTTCTAAAAGAATTAAAAACAAAAACATAAAAAAGTTTTTGGGTAAACCGCTGATCGCTTACGCGATTTCGCATGCCAAAAAAAATCCGTGGATTGACCGAGTGATTGTTGATACCGATTCGCAGAAAATTTTATCAATCGCAAAAAAATACGGCGCCGAGACGCCATATCTCCGTCCACGGAAACTCGCCGGCGACAAGGCGCAGGTTGTTGACGCGATTATCCATCTTTTGAACAGGTTAAACAAAGACGAAGGATACGAACCGACCCATGTTATGATTCTGCAAACTACCTCGCCCTTGGTAGAGCAAAAGGACGTAAACGCGTGTTGGAATTTAATGAAACAAACCGACGCCACAACCGCTCTTACTGTGACGCCAACCCATCCGCGCCTTTATTGGCTGAATAACAAACAAAACATTATTTTAGCGAACAAAACGGAGGTTAAATCAACCAATATCCAAGCATGGAGAGAGGCATATCTTTTGAACGGATTTGTTTATATAGTAAAAACTCCGGCGCTATTAAAAGAAAAAAGCATCATTACCAAAAACACCAAGGCTGTTGTTTGCGACAAATGGCGTTCGGTTGATCTGGACGCGCCCGAAGACTGGGCTTTGGCCGAATTGCTCTATAAAAATAAAAATAAAATTAAAACTATAATTAAAAAAAGATGAAAACAAGATTTTTAATAGTCGGCCTGGGATCAATGGGCAAAAGAAGGATCCGCAATCTTTTCGCGAATAACGAAAAGGATATTGTGGGATATAATCCTACGCCTGAAAGACGAAAAGAAGCGGAAGAAAAATACGGAATAAAAACCGTTGATGATTATAAGAAAGTTTCACCAAATGATTTTGACGCTCTTATAATTTCTTCTCCTCCCGACACGCACGGAGATTACATCAGGTACGCCATATCCCGCAAAAAACATTTTTTTGTTGAGCATCCGACGTCCGAAGACGGATATAAAGAGATTTTTGAAAACAAAGATTCAGGCATTGTTATGGCTCCGTCCTGCACATTTCGTTTTTACAGGCCGATTAAAATGATTAAAAAAATTCTTGGCGAAGGAAAAATAGGGAAGATTCTGGCCTTCCAGTACAACATGGGGCAGTATTTGCCGGACTGGCATCCGTGGGAGGATTATCGCGAGGTTTATTTTTCAAAAAAAGAAACGGGAGCGTGCCGTGAAATGCTGCCCTTTGAGCTGATTTGGCTTAACTGGATTATAGGATCCAACCCATCCGATGTTTCCGGAATTATCGGCAAGGTTTCGGATTTGGATATGGATGCCGATGATATTATTTTAGCCAGCCTAAAATACGAAAACGGGATACTGGGCAACGTGCTGGTTGATGTTATTTCCAGAAAACCCGCACGCACTTTGCGTGTTTTGGGAACGGAGGGTGTGCTTGATTGGGAAAGGTTTGACCACCAAATAAAAGTTTATGATACCGATTCCAAATCAACGAGCGTTATTCCGGTGCCGAAGGGCAATCCCGAAAAAGGGTATGTGAACGAGGAGGAAATGTATAACGATGAAATCAAGGCGTTTTTGGACGCCGTGCACGGTCGGGCCGAATACCCTTTTTCGTTTGAAGAAAACACCAAAAATTTAAGAACCCTTTTTGCTCTTGAAAAGGCATTTAAAACCGGCCAATATCAAAAATTATGAAAACCGAACCCCGCGCGTTAAAAATAGGAGACCGTTTGGTTGGAAAAGAACATCCGGTTTTTGTCATTGCCGAAGCGGGGGTTAATCATAACGGCAGTTTTGACTTGGCTTTGAAACTGATTGACGCCGCGTCTGACGCGGGGGCGGACGCGGTGAAATTTCAGACTTTTCGCGCGGAACAGGTGGTGACCTCCGCGGGAAAGATGGCCGACTATCAAAAAAGAAATATCGGCAAAGAAGATTCGCAAGTTGAAATGTTAAGAAGGTTGGAGCTTAAAGAAGACTGGTATCCGGCGCTAATTAAACGCGCGAAAGAAAAAGGAATTATTTTCATCTCCACTCCGCATGGCGGAATGGAATCGGTTGATTTACTTCAGCATTACGACGTTCCGGCGTTTAAGTTCGGATCCGGGGATTTGACGAATCTTCCGCTTCTGGAATACGCCGCGAAGTTTGGAAAGCCGATGCTTATATCAACCGGCATGTCTAACTTGGAGGAAGTGAAAGAAGCCGTGGAAGCGATAAAAAAAGCCGGCAACGACCAGATTTTGGTTTTTCACTGCACTACCGATTATCCTTGCGCTCCGGAATTCGTAAATCTTCGCACGATGCAGACTTTTATGAAGGAACTGAGGACTGTTATCGGGTATTCCGACCATACGGTTGGCTATCAGGCATCTGCTTTGGCGGCTGTGTTAGGCGCTTGCATGATAGAAAAGCATTTTACGCTTGATCGCAACATGTCGGGGCCCGATCACGTGGCTTCCACCCAGCCGGGTGAGTTTAAGGAGATGGTGTCCGTGCTTAAAAAGATGCCGAAAGATTTTGAAAAAACGATTCAGGTTATGGGCATGACTTCTGAAGACGCGGAAATCTTAATGGGCTCGCCCGAAAAGAAACCGCTTTTGCCAGAGTTGCAATATATGAGTGTCGCCAGAAAAAGCGTCGTGGCTTCGCGCGATATTAAAGCGGGGGAGAAGTTTTCCGTTGAAAACTTAACCATAAAACGTCCCGGAACGGGTATGCAACCCAAGCATTTTTATAAAATAGTCGGCGTCGTGGCCAAAGCCGATATTCAAAAAGACGAACTGATTAAAACGGAGCATTTCACATGAAAAAAAAGAAAATTGCTTATGTTTCAGGCACTAGGGCTGATTTCGGGCTGATGACGCCGGTGCTTAAAGCCGTAAGGGCGAGCGACAAACTGGAACTCAAACTTTACGCGACTGGTATGCATCTTATGCCGGAATTCGGAGAAACCATTAATCACATCCGAAAGGAATTTCCGGAAGTAGTTCCGGTTCAAGCGGTATTCGAAAAAGACAACCGAGAAAGCGCGGCTAAATTTACCGGAGATTTTTTAAACAAATTAGCGCTGGAATTTAACGAAAACAAGCCCGATTTTGTTTTAATCCTTGGCGACAGGGTGGAAATGCTCTGCGTGGCTGTCGCGTGTTTATATCTGGGAATTCCAACGGGGCATCTTCACGGTGGAGAAAAAACATCAACCGTAGATGAAATTGCCCGCCACGCCATAATCAAGCTTGCAAGTATCCATTTTCCGGCAACGGACGAGTCAGCAAAACGTATTGAAAAAATGGGCGAAGAGGAGTGGCGTATTCATGTTGTGGGTGCTCCGGCTCTGGATATTATTTTAAATGAGGAACTGCCGACAAAGGAAGAACTTTACCGCAAGCTGAAACTGAAACAGGAAGACAAATTTATTCTTGTGACACAACATCCGGTAAGCGAAGAGGTTGAGAACGCCGCCAATCAGATGGAAGAGACGATTTCTGCGGTAAAAAAAACAGGTTTGCCGGTTGTCGCAATATATTCGAATTCCGATGCCGGAGGCAGAGAAATGATAGCGGTAATAGAAAAAGAAAAAAATAATCCTTTGTTCCATATATTTCCCAGTCTGGAGTATAAAACATTTCTGGCTTCTGAAAGGGAAGCCGTGGTTTGGGTCGGAAATTCTTCGGGAGCCTGCATTGAATCCTCGTCGTTTAAGGTTCCCGTTGTAAATATCGGGACCCGCCAGCAAGGACGCCAAAGGGGGCAAAACGTGATTGATGTCGGATATGACAGAAATGAAATTTTTGACGCCATTAAAAAATCTCTGGAAGACGAGGAATATAAAAAGTTTTTGTCCGGAGTCAAAAACCCGTGGGGCGACGGGAAAACCGGCTTAAGGATTGCCAAAATTTTGGAAAGTGTTAATCTTGAGCTGAAGCTACTAGGTAAAAAAATAACTTATTAAGATCAAAAATATGAATCAGAGATTTAAAAAATGGAAAATTCCTAAAATTAAACATCACGAACTTACCAAGTGGCATTGGAAGGTTTTGCATCCGGAAAATTTAAAGCTGGGCAAATATACCGACATTAGCTCTTTTGTCGTAATTTTCGCGCATAACGGCGTTACAGTTGGAGATAATGTTGAGATCGGCCCCCATTGCTCCATAATGTCGGCCGATACCATAAGCGGTAAAAACGGACCCGTGGTTTTGAAAAAAGGGGCTTGTATCGGCGCAAACAGTGTTGTGATGCCCGGCGTTACCGTCGGCGAAAACACGATTGTCGGGGCGCATAGTTTGGTTACAAAAGACTTGCCGTCAAACGTTATCGCTTTCGGGGTTCCGGCGCGCGTGGTTAAAAAACGTCCGCAAAAATAAGATAAATGGAAAAAAAATATCAAATGGCCAAGCCTTATATTGACGAGGAAGAAGAAAAACTTGTTCTTGAAGTTCTTCGTTCCGGCACTTTGAGCATCGGACCTAAGATTGAGGAATTTGAAAAAAGGTTTTCCGAAATGCTGGGCGTAAAATATGCCAGCGCCGTCTCAAGCGGAACCGCGGCGCTTCACTTGGCGCTTATTGCTCTCGGTATTAAAGAGGGAGATGAGGTAATCACCTCGCCTTTTTCTTTTGTCGCTTCGGCTAACGCGATTTTATATATGGGGGCAAAGCCCGTTTTTGCGGATGTTGACCCGCTGACTTTTAACATGGACCCGAAAGAGGCGGAGAAGAAGATAACACCGAAAACAAAAGCCATATTGCCGGTTCATATATTCGGACAGTCGTGCGGCATGCGTCCAATTACGGAGCTGGCAAAGCGCCATAATTTAAAAGTCATAGAGGACGCCTGCGAAAGCATTATGGCGGAACATAAAGGCCAAAAAGTCGGGACTTTCGGAGACGCGGCGGCCTTCTCGTTTTATCCGAATAAACAAATGACAACGGGCGAGGGCGGAATGATTGTAACCAACGACGAAAAAATTGACAGCCTATGCCGGAGTCTTCGCAATCAGGGGCGGGCTCAAAATATGCAATGGTTGGACCACCAAATGTTGGGCTATAATTATCGCATTACCGAAATGGGCGCGGCTTTGGGAATCGGACAGCTGAAAAAGCTCGCCGGCGTTATAGAAAAACGGCGGGAAATAGCCGGTTGGTACGAGGAAGAAATTAAAAAATATGATGATTTATTGATCGCGCCCGAAACGCATCCGGATAATACCCACACCTGGTTTCTTTACGTGGCGCGTATTAAAAATCCGCAAATCAACCGGGACGAAGTTATTAAAAAAATGGCGGAGTTCGGCATTGCGACCAAGCCCTATCTCCCGTCAATTCATCTTTTTGATTTTTATCGCAAAGGTTTTGGTTTTAAGGAAGGAGATTTTCCCGTGTCTGAAGCAATAAGCAGTTCTTCCGTCGCCCTGCCGTTTTATATTGGGCTTGAGAAATCCGATACCGAATATATTTGCCGGAAACTTGCCGAGACGGTAAAAGGTTATAAGATAGACGGGGTATAAACATGACCGATTTTAATAAAGAATTTAAAGGCAAAAGCATTTTGGTTACGGGGGGCACCGGTTCCATTGGCTCCGAAATTGTGCGCCAATTAGCCACTTTTGAGCCAAAAACCATAAGGGTTTTTGCCAGAAGCGAATATGCCCACTATAAACTTAAGCAAGAATTTGGTCCCGAAAAAAACCACTTAGTTCGTTTTATAATAGGCGACATAAGAGACAAAAGCAGGCTACGGCTCGCTATGGAAAACATAGATGTTGTTTTTCATGCCGCGGCCATGAAACACGTTGATATTTGCGATAACGACCCTTTTGAGGCGGTAGCCACCAATATTTTGGGAACGCAAAATATAATTAGCGTGGCAAGGGATTCCGGTGTTGAAAAAGTTGTTGCGATCTCAACCGACAAGGCGGCAAATCCGGAAGGGGTGCTGGGGGTTTCCAAACTGATGGCCGAAAAGTTGATTTTGAATTCGTATTATTATCGCGGAAACACCAAGACCAAGTACACCTGTGTTCGTTTCGGAAACGTTCTCGGGTCTTCAGGAAGCATTCTTCCGCTGATTAAAAATCAAATTTTGAAAAATGGCCAGGTAACGGTAACCGACCCGAATATGACCCGTTTCGTGATGACCATTCCTCAAGCGGTTAATCTTGTTTTGCTGGCGGCGGTTCTTACCAAGGGACAGGAAATTTTTGTTTTAAAAATGCCGGCAATAAAACTCGGCGATTTGGTGAAATCCGCCATCAAGCATTACTCCGGAATTTTTGGGAAAAATCCCTCCGAGATAAAGACCAAAATTATGGGACTGCGAAAAGGAGAAAAAAAACACGAACATCTTTTAGCGCACCACGAAGCAGAGAGTGTTTTGGAAACAAAAGAAATGTATGTTTTGACGCCTCGTGAAGATGTTTGGGGGTACAATCACAAAAGCCAATATACGGGCCAGCGCAAAAAAGCGAACAGGAGCTACTCTTCGGAGTTTGCCAGAAAATTGTCTCAAAAACAGATTTTAGGGTTATTAAAAGAGGTGGATGGCGGCTTGCAAACTGTTTAGTTCGCCTTATTTTATTAAGAATGAGTTCAAAAGTTAAATATTCCTTTCCGTCGGGTAAATTTTATTTGAATTTCCAAACCGTGATTGTAACGGGTCTATACCGCTCCGGTAAAACGACCCTGGGTAATTTGCTGGCGACAAACCATAACGTTGAACACTCCGAAGAGCCGTGGGTTCTTGATTTACTGCCGATACTTACCAAGATCGGAGCGATGGACAAAACTTTGGGTAAGGAAATGTTCGTTTCTTATCTTCACGAGTTAATGAACGACACGGTGCTATTGCGAAAATCCAACTTCAGGCCCGGGGACGCCAGCAGTATTTGGACGAAAAAAATACCCGAAGAAATTTTTTCACGGCTGGTCAACTTGAAAACCCGCTCGGATGTCGCGGATTTCGTCAAAAAAAATAAGCCGACTTTGCTTTTGGTGATACCCAATTCCCCGCTGTTTAATCTCCCGGCAATTTTTGATTTCGTTCCGGATTGCAAGGTTATTCACGTCGTAAGGAAGGGGGCGGATGTGGCCTGCCAGATAAAAGAAAAAGGGTGGTGGTCCGATAAACAGCTTATCAACCCTCCTCATTCCAGGGTTTACTACAGGATAACCGCCAAAGGCAGGCCGTTTTATGTGCCCTGCTGGATAGAGCCCAAAGACGCAAAGCAGTTTATTGAATATTCGGAGTATGAGCGGGCGCTTTTTTATTGGTGTGTTCTTGCCGAAAATATGGCCAAGTCGCTCGAAAAAATAAAAAATAAAAAACGCCGATTGATGACGATTAGATTCGAAGATCTTATTAACGATCCCAGAAAAACGCTTAAAGAAGTCAACTCGTTTTTAAACATGAAATCGTCGTCAATGACCGAAAAGGCTTTGCACGAGGTCCGGAATTATAAAAACCTTAGTGAAAAACCCCCCGAACTGCCAAAAGACCTTTTGGTTAGGGCAAAAAAAATGTATAAATATTTCGGATATGGTTGGGATTAAGGAATATTTTGAATATTTTGAAAATAACGCGAGCGAGTGGATAATCGGGGGCTACGACGCTAGTGGCTACAATTATCCAACTGCAACGCATCGCGTAAGAATAGTTTCAAAATTCATATCCGGCCTGAACAAAAAGGGGCTGAAAATAGCCGACTTGGGCTGCGGAGGAGGGGATTTGGCGTTCCGGCTGGGACGAGACGGCCATAATGTTTTGGGTATAGACCAGTCCCGGAAAATGATTGAGATAGCCGAGAACAATCTTAAAAAACTTCCCAAAAAATTTAGGGCGAGAATACAATTTCTCCGCGGAGAAATTGGAAGGAAAATGATGTTCGGTAAAAAATTTGACGTGGTTACCGCCATGGGCTTGATAGGATATTTGCCGGACGACAAGATTTTTTTTCAAATCGCGGGCGATTTATTAAAACCCAACGGCTACCTACTGGTATCCGCAAGGAACCGCTTATTTAATATGAAAAGCGTAGGTTTCCGAACGGAAAAGGAGGTTAAGAATAAAAACGCGCTTAAACTTATAAAAGAACTGGGCGATTTATATAATCAGGTGTCTCTTAAAGACGCGAATCGGTTTGTCAGAAATCTAAAAGAAATTATTTCCGGTTTTCCGGAAAATGTGGCGTTTAACAGCAAGTCTGCACGGTCTCCTCTGGAAAAACGCGGCTTGTCCACTCCTCTTTTGAAAACGGAGCCTCGGCAAACCACTCCGGAAGAATTGAAAAAATCAGCTTCAAAATGCGGGTTTAAATATAAAGCGTATTACGGCGTACACCCGCACTTGCTGGATCCCGCCTTGAACAAAATGCTTCCGCCACAGCTTTTTAATAAAATATCCGACTCTCTTACGGCGTTTGAACATTTGCCCATCAGTCTCGCGTGGAGCTCCGTTTTTATAGGCGTTTTCCAAAAAAACACAAAAAACAATATATGAAAAAATGGGCTGTAATACGGGGGAAGGAAATAAAAGAAATTTTAAAAACTACGCCCACAAAGGGGAAAAGACAACTTGAACCGTTAAAATCCAGGCTTATCGCGGGCGAAATTCCGTTCGGCGTAATGGAGGATTCTGAAGTGGTTGAGACCGAATCAGAAATTCATAAACATGAAGGAGATTTGTGGTTTTGTCTGGAAGGCGAGACGGAATTTATTTGCGGCGGGAAGTTGATTGATTCTCGGGTCAGAGATAACTCTAACGACAAAGAACTTTACGGGACGGGCATTGAAGGAGGCGAAAAAGTAATTTTATGTCCCGGAGACTGGCTTTGGATTCCGGCGGGCGTTCCGCATCTGCATCGTTCGTCCGAAACCGCGCGGTTGGTGATAGTAAAAGTGCCCAGCGCGCGGTGAACTGAAAAGAAAATAAAAAAACCGCTACAGTCGGCGTACCGACCGTGGCGGCAAAATGAGTTTTTAGCCTCCAAATGAAAGAGCGAAGAACATCGCGCCCGATATTGTCTGTAAAATCAGAAATTTTTCCAGGCGCCCGTACTTTTTACCTTCCCCAAACATAAATAATCCCACAACAGCCGGTCCTGTAATTGAGGCCGCAAAGAAGATCGGATTGACGACTGTAAGAGGAGCAAGCTTTAACGCCCAATAGCCCAAAAATACGCCCGCGAAAATAAACGTTCCGGCTGCCGCGCTCATCAAGGTGGTTTGAACAAGCGTGGTTGGTTCAGTTTCTTTGTTCATTGCGTTATCTTTTTCCGGAGAGCGTTTTTTTGTTCTGCTTACGCAAAAAATCACAAGCGCCATCAGAAATGCGCCGCCGTACCAGCCGAAAACCCAGCTTCCTATCGGCACGTTGTTTATCGCGAAGTACTTCATAAAAAATTTAGCAAAACCCCAAATTGCGGTTTGAGCAAAAACATAGCCGAAAAATTTGGCAGGAATTATTTTTGCGCGGTTTTCTTGCTTAAAATGGTTGACGATCGGGAAACTTATCACGGCCGTTGAGCAAAGGACCAGACCAAATATCATACTAGGGTTAAGATGTTGTATTTCGTTTAATATCCAGTATCCCAATGTCATGGCTATTACGTCATCCGTGAACCTGTATATGGCCGCAAGACTTAGATTGATTTGGTCTGCTTTCCATTGGCAATATGCCGCGTATCCATTAGCGGCGCCTATGCCAATTATGAATAGCGTCGTTTTGTCAAAGCCAAGCTGGCCTAGCCAGAGCGCTGTTATCAGACCGAAAATAGCGGCGAAAAAATAGTGCAGAGTGAACCGGTTAACGAAGCTTAAATGATCCGTATGAATAATCTTTGATTTGAGAAACCAGGGATAAACTGCGTGCACACATAACACCCGTATAACTACCGGTACGAACCATATTTCGGTCATTTGCGGCTCCCCGAAGCGCTTATTGAATTTCAAAAAACCTCACTAGATTCTAGCAGTCTTTTTTAAAAAGTCAAGCCCTTGAGGTAATTATGCCGGGTGTGGATCTTGACAGAGTTTATATTTCTGCTAAAGTGGGCGTGGGTTAAACGGCCTCTTAAGAGGCCGAAATTTAGAAAGTTCTTTTCTGGCAAAGGAGGAGGGAGTGATGCTTGGCAGGCGCAGTCTGGTTGTTTTGTGGGGGAGAGACCAAGGCGCGAATAACGTTTTGGATCTTGTGGAAAAATCAGTAAAAGAACAGGGCATATGGACGCTTCGCATACCCGGACTGAATTCGGCGATTTCCGAAGAGCACAGGTCTGTCGCGCTTCATGCTTCCGCGGTTGTCTTGGGAGTTTCGGGCAATGTGCCTGAAGCAAAATTCGCGTACGGGCTTCTCGCGCAGAACCCTAAATTGGCCGGGAAAATAGTTTTTATTGAAGATTTTCCGACATCTAACGGCACCCAAGATCCGCTTCTTCGCAGTATGGGAAGCGCTTTGCATCTATGCGCGATACTGCCTTCGGCGCCGAACGCGCCGGAATTGTCGGTTTATCGCCAAGTTCATACGGTTGGGTATCCCGACCACTGGATTCCGGCGATAGAGAATATCAGATTCGGCATTGAGGCGCGAAAATCAGGCGGTATTCGCAAGCGCAGGCGAGGGGGCGTCGGAAGCTGTTTCGTTGGTCGGGACGAGGTTATTATCTATGTCTCTGGATTCAGCGGTTTTACGGCCGGGTATCTGCGCCAAATTATGGAAATAGAAAAGGTTCTTGGCGTACCCGTTGTCATTCATTACCGCGCTCATCCCAGCGAACAAAACAGGCCCGAACTTAGTCAGGTCATTAAGGAACGCGACGCGCTTCTTGAGGGGCGCTGGGAAATCGCCAATCAAGAAATATCCGATGCCGGAAGGGATTCCGATCCGCGGCTAATAGGCGTTTCCGATATTACCGTTGCTAATCCCGGGCATGTCTCAACGTTCTTTGCCGGCTCTTTACGAAAGAAAATGGTTTGCATAATGGAGTTTCTGGAAAATAAAGATGTTGGGTCTTCTTCATACGATTACAGATTTGCGGGTTTTCGCACGCATCTGATTGAGAGCTTCTCGGACCTGCTCCAGGCCGTGAAAGCGCTACTGGACGACGGTTCGCCCGAATCAAAAAATCTTGCCGAAAAACAGCGCTTAAACACCATTCCGTTTGATCCTCAAAATCCCCCGTCTTACGGGAAAAATGTAGTGGACGTGATTAAAAATCTGATCTGATCCACACCGCCGCCCCCCGCTTGCTGGGGCGGTTTTTTATTTGACATTGCGGTTGGACCATGGTATTTTTGCCGGAGAACGGAAAGGTAAAATCGGAGGCGAAACCGGATGTTTGACATACTACAACAGACAATTGAGTGGAAATTGTGGGGATGGAATTTGGTGACTCTGACTTTCCTCTTTACTGTTTTATTTACCCTTGACGACAGTCCTGAAGATGAGCTTGATTTTTCCGGAAATACGGCCGTTGAACATCCTGTGTTTGTTAAATTTTACCGGATCCTAAATGCTATTTTGAAAAAAGAGTACGGGATTGAAAGAGGTGTTCCTAAAAGATCCGATCTTTTCCAGCGCAGCGGACTGGCAGTGCTTTTTGGACAATGCGGACTTATGCTTAAGCGTTTTCACCACAAAGAAAATGTTATTAGCGCGAATCCTCTGGACGCCAACCTAACCGCGTTTCCAATGCTTATGGGCGGAGTCAATCTTCCTTTTGAAACAAAGATAAAATTAGGACGAAGGGTTCACAAAGAACTTTCTTCCGCAGTTACTGAAAAAGACCTTATGACGCCAATGAGATCGCAGCAGTTCTTTCAGGTTTTTGAAAAAATATAAAAATTATCTCCCGGCACACAGGTGTCGGGGATTTTTTATTGCGGAGCAAGGCGCAACCAGAAGTTAAAAAACTTTAATAAACCGTATGCCTTAACTTCCATTCCCCGTTAACTTTTTTCCACAAATGGGGGGAACGGAAATTGTCGGCAAGGCGCATAAAAGATTCCCGATCCATCGCGGGGTTTACGAACATTTTTGAGGCCTCGGGAAATTCTTTTTGGTCAATGCTCAAATATTTAAAGAGCTCCTCCTCAAATCTGGTCGGGTATTCGCCGTCAAACCGTTTTACTAGCGCGACACCCTCGTCCCTAGTTATTTCTTTGTTTCTTATCTCCTGCGATGCGTCGTAGGAAGCCCGCCCGATTCCGAATTTAATAAACGTGGTGTAATAGTGAAGATCGTCAATTTTGTCGTCAATGCTGTTGTACTTGCTGTATGTGCCCGGCGTTCTTTCGTAAGACGGCTGGAAACCGCCGTGTTTGGCGGCGTAGTAATAAGCTCCTTGCGGATGCCATTTTAAATAATAACCAAGATATCTGACGTCAATTTTGACTCTCTCAAGGTCTTTCGGATCCGCCGGCATATAAGGTATCAAGTCCGCGTCGGTTATGCCGTAATGGCGCTTTAAATCCGCTACCGACGCGCCGCTGATGAATATTTTTGATTTATCTTCCACGGCGAAGTATTTCCAGTCTCTTTTCGGAGTTTCGGAATCTCCTTTCGGATTGCCATGTTCCGCTTCGTTTTCGCCGTAAAATACAAGCGGGATATTCAGCAAAGTCGCCATTTTCGGAACGAAGGCCTTTTGTCCGATAATAAACGGCTGAAAGGGATGAAAAAGGTTTTCAATCGCAAGCCGGGTGAGCAGACGATGCACCTTGCTATTCGGGGTGTGCAGGTAATTGTCAAAACCTGCGCCGATCCACGACTGAAAATTTTTCCACCCCCACTCGGTGTACAAATGAGGCGCCCAAGTTATGGTCAGCGGATTCATGCCGTATTTATATTTGAGCTGGTGCGCGGCGTAAAAGCTGTCTTTACCTCCGGAGCCGGCCGAAATGCAGTCGTAGTACCCGTCATTTCTTTTATATTGTTTGCAGAGTTCCAAAAGCTCCTTTTCCCTTGATGACCAATCAACCGCTTTTTTCAATTCCGTAACCTTACAGGCGTCGCACACGCCGTTTTCGTCAATGTTTATGGTTTCCTTTTTGCTGTTTTTGGTGTGGTTAAATTCCACCGTTGAATTAGGCCTCTGGTTTGATATGACGCAAACCTTGCAGAATTTTACTTCATGGGGCAGGCCGTATTTTGCTTCAAGTTTCTCCGGCATAATTCTGTTATTTTATCAAACTCCTTGTTGTAAGTCAACTAAAAAACTGCGGGTTTTTATGGATTTTTTGCGGGTTTTATTGTATTATATGTTTTAAACATGTTTTCGGAAATAAATAAAATAAAACGCGCTATTCTGATTGTCAAGTCGGCCTTCGGAGAGTACAGGTACCAAATTTTTACGCTCGGCATCCTTAACCTTCTTGGGGGCGTTTTTGAGGTTGTCGGCATAAATGCGATTATCCCGATTTTCTCTATTGTTGTGGGCGGAGGGGCAACCGACCCCGTTTCGCGGGCGATAGAAAGATTTTTTTCGTATTTTCATATCAGCTACACGGTTAAATATCTCATAATTTTTATTGTGCTGATGTTTGTGGTTAAAGCCGCCGCTTTGTTTATTTCAAAATATATCTCCATTAAAATATCGGCGGATTACGAGGAAAACACCAGGTCCGATTTGTTTAAGGCGATGACCAAAAGCGGTTGGCCATATCTCGCCAGACAAAAGGCGGGCTATTTGGATCAGATATTGATTACGGACATCAGAAACAGCTCGGTGCTTCTGGTTCACATCGGCAACGCGATACTGATTATGACGAATCTTTTGGTTTACGGGTTTCTCGCGCTTAATGTGTCTTTTGTTATCGCGATTCTCGCTTTTATTTTAGGAGGCTCCGTTGTTCTTATTTTCAGGCCTCTTTTTTACAAAAACGCGCTGGCTTACACGGAAATGGTTGAAAAATACAAAGAATTGTCCCATTTTACGAGCCAGATAGTGTCCGGAATGAAAGCCGTAAAATCATCGCTGGCGGAAGAGCCGGTTTTTCAGCGAAGTCTGAAGTATTTCAGGCGCATGAAAGAGCTTTCTATCCGCGTTAACATTTTTAGAAGTTTTAGCAACGTTGCATTACAGCCGATCGCGATTTTTTTTGTTCTTGGAATTTTCGCCGTTTTTTATAAAACACAGATGTTCAACTTCGCGTCTTTTGCGGTGATTGTTTACGCGATTAACCGCGTTTTTTCCAACATTGACGCGATTCAGACGGAAATCCACATTATGGTCGCGTCCGTCCCGCATGTTAGAAGCATTCTTGATTACAAAAAAGAAGCAGACCAAAATAGGGAGAAATCCGAGGGTTCAAAACTTTTTAAGTTTGAAGAATCGCTTGAGTTTAAAAACGTCGGTTTCTCTTACTTACCCGCCGGACAGACTTTGTCTGATATAAATTTTTCAATTTCAAGGGGATGCATGACCGGCCTTATTGGTCCTTCGGGCGCCGGGAAGTCAACGCTTGTTGATTTGCTTTTGCGCCTTTTGTGTCCTCAAAACGGAGTTATCTTGGCTGACGGCGAAAATATATCAAACATCAGTTTGCCGGAATGGAGGCGAAACATCGCCTATGTTCCTCAAGAGCCGTTTTTGATAAACGACACGATTTACAACAACATAACTTTTTTTAATCCGTCCTTAACCGCCCAAGATGTGGAACACGCCTCCAGGACCGCCAATATATATGATTTTATTGTTTCTTTGCCTAATGGACTTGAAACCGTTGTTGGCGAGCGGGGGCTCCGGCTCTCCGGCGGAGAGCGCCAGCGCGTTGTTTTGGCCCGGGCCATCGCCAGGAATCCGCAGATATTGATTTTAGATGAAGCAACAAGTTCTTTGGACAACGAGTCGGAACTAGCCATTCAAAAAGCCATTGAACGGCTCAAGGGGAAAATGACTATAATAATTATCGCGCACCGCTTGAGCACGGTTGAAAATTCTGATAAATTGATTGTGCTTGAGGGGGGCGTGATTCGGGAAACCGGAACGCCGGAAGAGCTGTTAAAAGATAAAGAGTCTTATTTTTTCAAAACGTATAATCTAAGGCGCTGAAATTTATGAAAATTTTTTTAATTTGGCCCGCCGGAGACCCGCACATGGGCACCCTTATTTCAGAATTGGAAAAGGGCGGTCTAGATGTGGTCTACTGGGTTTGTCAGCCTGGCACGGAAAAATACGCGCCGGAAAAAACAGTCGTCCATTCTTATGTTGATGCCATGTTCGGCTTACCCGCGAAAGGGGTTGATGTTTCCGAATTTCCTCCGCCTTCCGCGGAAATACTGAATAAATTTCATCGGGCCGAATCCGTTATTTTAACCATGATGAATAGAACGGTTGCCGGATTGGGAACGGACGAGCGTAAGCATCTTTACTACGCCATGCTCGGGTACTGGTTCGGTGTTTTTGAAAAATATAAGCCGGATGCCGTTATTTTTCCGATATCGCCTCATTTTGCTTACGATTATGTTATTTACGAATTGGCGCGTTTTTTGGGCGTAAAAACGATGGCTTTTTATGACACCCTTATCCCCGGAAGAGCGCTACTTTACGGTGGCGATATTTTGGACGGAAGCAAGGATCTTTTGGAGGCGTTTAATAAAAATAAAAAACAAAAATTCTCGGTTCATGATTTAGCCAAAGATATTCGGGAATATTACGAGCCGAGAATCGGCGAAAGCTATAACTCGGTTCCGTCGGCCATTATGGAGCAAAAGAGAAATTATTCTTTTTTCCACCGGATTTTTTTGGAGCCAAAAATAAAACAAAGTATTCGCGATTTATCGTTTTTTTATAAAGCGCCTCGGTATATCTGGAATGTTTGTTGGCAAAAAAAATGGGATTTGTTTAAGTTTCCGGTTGTTTTCGTCCGCCGTCTATTCTTTTCAAACCTTAAAAAAGAATATAAAGCTTTTGAAACTCGGCCGGATTTAAACAAAAAGTTCGTGTATTTTCCTCTTCATGTACAGCCGGAATGCACAACCTGTCCGGAAGGGGGGGTATTTGTTAACCAGATTTTAACGCTTGAAACGATTTCCGCAGCTCTTCCAAGCGATTGGGTTATTTATGTAAAAGAACATCCGATCCAGTGGATTCGTTTTGGAATAGATTATAGCGACGACCGCTACCGGGGATATTACGAAAAAATGGCCTCTATTCCCAAAGTTCGTATTTTACCGATAAACACCAATTCTTATGAATTAATCCGTCGTTCCGAAGCGGTAGTTACGGTTGCCGGTTCCGCGGCCTGGGAATCCGTTCTTCTTTTGAAACCCGCTGTTATTTTCGGTTATCCTTGGTTTCAGCATTGCCCGGGCATGTTGAAAGCGGACGGGGTTGAGTCGTGCAGGAAGGCCCTGGAAAAAATCGTTTCGGGTTTCAGCGTGAGCCGGCAGGAAATAATAAATTATTTGAAAAGTTACGAAGAAGCAAGCATACCGGCCTTCATAGACCATTCGGCGGGCAGAGGAAGCTCTTTAAGCCGGGAGGAAAGCATGAAAAATGTCGCGCGAACCGTGTTAAAGGAATTAAAAATAAAAAATTAAAATACATGCGCTTGTTTCTCATTTGGACCGGAATGGATTTGGCCAGAGAACTGATTCCAAGACTGCGGGCCCAGTCTCACGAGGTTGCTTATTGGGTCGGCTTAAAAGGCGGGGGAGAAGAAAAGTTCCCTGAAGTTATTTTCCATGACCATTACGACGCGTGGGACGGCAAGCCCGCGCCCGCGCTTGCTTCAGAAAAGTTTGATCCCCCGTCCGCGGATCTTATCGGCAGATTTCATAAAACCGAGTCGCTGATTTTAACAATGATGAACAAGCATTTTGACTGGATGGGCTCTGATGAGCGAAAACACTTGTATTACCACATGCTTTCGTACTGGTCAGGCGCGCTTAAAAAATTAAAGCCGGATGCGGTTATTTTCAGTTACATTCCGCATACTGTTTACGACTATCTTCTTTTTGAACTGGCCCGTTCGGAAAACATTAAAACCGTTATGCTCCAAAACACAATGCCGATTACCGGACGTATGCTTATTTATGATGATTTTCGGGAGGGAAGCGCAGAATTGAAAAACCAAATGGAAAAAAACAAAAATCGTAAATTTTCGCCGGAAGACCTGACCGGAAATACCCGAGAGTTTTATGAAAGCCGTATTAAAACCGGACAAGACGCGGCCCCGCAGTATCTTAAGGAATCGCGCAAACGCTTTTCGTTTTTTAATCGCGTGCTTTTAAAAAGCAACGCTGTTTTTACGTCTTTTAAAAACGGCGATTTCGCCGAGCGGATGTTTACGCGCGCGATAAAATTACTGAAAGAAAACATACGGGAAGAATATAACCGCGTGTCAACAGAACCTGATTTTTCGCAAAAATACATTTACGCCCCTCTCCATTATCAGCCCGAATGTACCAGTTCTCCTCTTGGGGATGTGTTTGTTGACCAGATTTTGATGATAAAAACATTGTCGGCTTCTTTGCCTGAAGGATGGATTATTTATGTAAAAGAGCATCCTTCCCAGTGGTTTAAAAGGGGCCTCAATTACGGCTCCGTCAGATATAGAGGCTATTATGACCAACTTTCCCGGATTCAAAACGTTCGTTTGGTGCCGGTTACTGCCGATTCGCACTTGCTTACGCAGTCGGCCAAGGCAGTCGCAACCATAAGCGGCGTTGCGGGTTCGGAGGCGATTTTACGCGGAAAACCGGCCGTTGTTTTCGGTTATCCTTGGTACCGCGATTGCCGCGGCGTTTTTAAGGTGGACGGCGCTGATGCCTGTCGTGATGCTCTTAAAAAAATTGAGAACGGGTTTTCGGTGAACGGCCAGTCCGTTATTAATTTTCTGAAAAGCGTTGACGAAGTCGGCATACGGGCATATATTGATATGTACGGTCAAAGGACATCCGGAGTCAATGAGGATGAAAGCGTGTCCAACATTTCAGGCGCGATTTTAAAATCGCTTGAAAAAAATTAATTTATGCCTTTTGAAGACTTAAAAGATAAAACGATTTTAATAACCGGAGGCACCGGCTCTTTCGGACGTAATTTTGTCCGGCATTTACTGGCGTCGTCCGAAGCGAGAAAAATCATAGTTTTTTCCCGGGATGAGCTGAAACAGCATGAAATGAAAGAAGAGCTGAACGATAAACGTCTTCGTTTTTTTATCGGCGATGTCCGCGACCTGCCACGCCTGCAGCGGGCGTTTAAGGATGTTGATTTTGTGGTGCACGCCGCCGCGTTAAAACAGGTTCCGACCCTGGAATACAATCCTTTTGAAGCCATACAGACAAATATAATAGGCAGCCAAAATATTATTGACGCCTCCATTGATCAGGGCGTAAAGAAAGTTATTTTGATATCAACAGACAAAGCGGCTGAGCCGGCCAATCTTTACGGCGCGACCAAACTTTGCGCCGAAAAGTTATTCGCGAGCGGCAACTCTTATTCTCCACAAAAAACCATTTTTAGCTCCGTCAGATACGGAAACGTCATAGGAAGCCGCGGAAGCGTCATTGATACGCTGAAAAAAAGCCGGGGATTAAAACGGGTCCGTATTACCGATCCCGACATGACCAGATTTTGGATAACGCTTGAACAAAGTTTTGAGCTTGTGGGTTTTGCGCTCAAACACATGGTTGGCGGAGAGATATTCATACCCAACAATCTGCCGAGCATGAGACTGGGCGATTTATTTGAAGCTGCCGCTCCCGACGCCGAGAAGGAAATTATCGGCATAAGGCCCGGAGAAAAAACTCACGAGGTGCTGTTAACCAAAGAAGAATCCCATCGGGCGCTGGAGATGGATGGGGCTTACGTGGTGTTTTCCGCGTTTCCGCACTCGAAAGATCTCTATACAAAATATAATAGGCTGGGAAATAAGGTTGAAGCTGGTTTTTGTTTTGCCAGCGATACAAACAAAAACTGGTTTACCAAAGAAGATTTTAAGAAGTTGCTGGACACAGAGTCATGATCCCTTATAGCAGACAATGGATCGATGAAAAGGACATAGGCGCGGTAAATAAAGTTCTCCGTTCGGATCTGATCACTCAAGGGCGAGTAGTGCCGGAATTTGAGCGCTCTATTGCCCGTTATTGCGGAGCTAAATATGCCGTTGTTGTTTCAAACGGAACAACGGCTCTGCATCTCGCGTATCTCGCGGCCGGTCTTAAGAAAGGAGACGAAGTTATAACGACTCCGAACACGTTCGCGGCGACTTCAAATATGGTGCTTGCGGTCGGAGCAAAGCCGGTTTTTTGCGACATCCGTTCGGATACGTGGAATATTAATGAAAGCAAAATTGAACGTTTGATAACCTCAAAAACCAAAGCGGTTGTGCCGGTGCATTTTGCGGGACATCCGTGTGAGATGGGCGAAATTTACAAAGTCGCGCGCCGGCATAAACTTTTTGTGATTGAAGACGCCTGCCATGCTCTTGGGGCAAGGCACAAAAAAAGCAGAATAGGCGACTGTCGGTTTTCGGACATGGCTGTTTTCAGTTTTCATCCGGTCAAAACAATCACCACCGGAGAAGGGGGCGCGATTCTTACGAATAATAAAAAACTCTACGAAAAAATTTTGCTTTTACGAAACCACGGCATAAAGAAAGACGCGAACGGGTTTAATGTGATGACGGAACTTGGCTATAACTATAGAATGACCGATATTCAGGCGGCTCTCGGTTTGTCTCAGATGAAAAAACTGGATAAGTTTTTGCGCGATCGTATCGGCGTTGCCGAAAGGTACGATCGTGTTTTGGCCGATATTCCGGAAATCCAACTGCCCGCAAAACTTCCGGGGAATTATTCCGGATGGCATATTTACGTAATTCACCTTAAAAACGCGAAATTGCGCCAACCTCTCGCCGAGTTTTTGAAAAGATCGGGCATCGGAGTAAATTTCCACTATCCGCAGGTGTATTCTCATCCGTATTATCGGCAGATGGGCTATCGGACGCGTCTAAAAAACGCGGATATTCATCACGCCGCCTGCCTTACTTTGCCTTGTTACCCCGGTTTGGGCGGTTCGGATATTGACAGGGTCGCCGGTCTGATTAAAAAATTTTTTCTTTCAAAATGATCGCGGCCATAATTCAATCCAGGATGGGCTCAACTCGCCTGCCCGGCAAGGTGCTTAAAAGGACGGAAGGGAAAACTTTGCTTGAGCACATGATTGGAAGGGTTAGGCGCGCGAAAACTCCGGATAAAATAATTGTTGCCACGACAGAAAATCCAAAAGACGACGCCCTGGCGGATTTTGTAAAAAAGCTTGATATTGAGATTTTTCGGGGCTCGGAAGAAGATGTTTTAGAGAGATATTATGGGGCGGCTAAAAAATTTTCAGCCGAACATATTGTCCGTCTGACCGCCGACTGCCCGTTAATGGATCCGGAGGTTGTTGACGAAGCCGTTAATTTTTATACTAACGGCAATTATGACTACGTGAGCAACGTCAATCCGCCCACTTATCCGTGGGGCATGGACGTTGAGGTTTTTTCTTTTGGCGCGCTGGAACGGGCATATAAAGAAGCAAGGTTAGAGCCAGAGCGCGAACACGTAACTCCTTATATCAGAAATCATCCCGAAATTTTCAGCATCGGCAACGTTGAATATAAAGAAAATTTCGCCAATTTGCGCATAACCGTGGACAACCCCGAAGATTTTGCCGTTGTCAGCGGAGTTTTTAAGGAGCTCTATCCTCAAAAGAAAAATTTTGGTCTGCAAGACATTTTGAATCTTCACAAAGAAAAGCCGGAAGTGTTTTTGGCCAACAGCCATATTAAAAGAATATGAAGTCATCCGAAGCCGTTGCGGTTTTGGGCGGAAGTTTGGTAAAAAAAGACGGGAAATGGCGGACGACAAATTTTGATGAAGGAGATAATTTCGGGGTCCAGGGAGACAGAATAAGGGTTATCGCGGCAAGCCTTTTATATAAGAAGAAAAAAACAAAAATCATTGCTTTGGGCGGAAGGGGACAGCTGGAAAACATTCCCGATTCTCCGCCGGTTTCGGAAATCATAAAAGACGAACTTGTTGAACTCGGCGTCAACACAGAAGATGTTTTTTGCGAGAAAAAATCAGGAAACACCTTCCGGCAACTGGTAGAGCTGGGAAAGATTGTGAATAAGGAGAAATTAAAGAAGGTTGTATTGATTACAAATGAATGGCATTTTCCGCGGGTTCGGGCGATGCTTGAATATAATCCGGTTTTGACAAAACAGTTTTTCGGTTGTAAAATCCTTTTCACGAATGCCGAATCAATTCTTCTGAAATATGATTCCGAAAAATGGCGTAAAGTAATTGAAGTAGCGCATGAAAGCGATGCCATGAAAAAGAGAATTGCGCGGGAATCGGCCGGAGTTAAACAAATAAAAGAAGGTACTTATAATTATGGAAATTAAAATCGGGAATCGTAAAATTGGGCAAGCACACCCCATTTTTGTCGTTGCCGAAATTTCGGCAAATCACCATCAAAAATATGAAGAAGCGGTTGAGTTGGTGAAAGCTGCGCATAATGCCGGGGCGGACGCGGTCAAATTGCAAACTTATACCCCGGACACAATTACGCTTAACTGCGATAAGGAGTGGTTTAGAGTTGGCGGAGAAAAAAATCCCGATGATTGGCAAAAAAAGACTCTCTACGAACTTTACCAAACCGCTTACACGCCCTGGGAATGGCAGCCGAAGCTGAAAAAACTGGCGGATGAATTGGGTCTATTACTTTTTTCAAGCCCGTTTGACGAAACGGCGGTTGATTTTCTTGAAAAAATAAATGTGCCGTGCTATAAAATCGCTTCTTACGAAGTAAATGACTTTCTCCTTTTGCGAAAAATAGCCCGGACCGGCAAGCCGGTAATCATCTCTTTGGGTTACGCTTCACTCAAAGACGCCGGTTTCGCTATTAAGACTTTGCGTGATAATGGCGCGCGTGAAATCGCCGCCCTTCACTGCGTTACCGGTTATGAGACCGAGCCCGATTTGTCGGCAATGAATCTAACTACCATAAAAGACATATCGGAACGCTTTGGCGTCGTGCCCGGATTTTCCGACAATAACGCCGGCATTGAAGCGTCCCTGATTGCCGCGGCCGCGGGCGCCGCAGTCATTGAAAAGCACTTGATTTTAAATAGAAAAGACGGAGGGCCCGACGCCGGATTTTCTGTGGAGCCGGGTGAATTTAAAATAATGGTTGAAAAACTTAAGAAAGGCGAAATGCCGGAAGAATCAAAAATTAAAATCGGCCTTGGCCGGGTTCACTACGGTCCGGCAAGCGCCACCGAAGAACACAACAAACGTTTTCGCCGGTCGCTTTTCGTGGCCAAAGATATTAAAAAAGGCGAAAGGTTTAGCCCGGAAAATGTTCGTTCGGTCAGACCGGCGTTCGGTTTAGACACAAAACATTTTGACGAAGTGGTTGGCAGAGTGGCGTCAGCGGATATTGAATTCGGCACTCCGTTGAGTTGGGATTTAATAGAAAAAGAAGAGAATCATGAGGTTTAGAAAAGCGGCAAAAGAGGATTCGGATAACTTGTTTAACTGGAGAAACGACCCGGAAACAAGGGCGAATTCTTTGAATACCGCGGAAGTTTTGCGCGAAGAACACGAAGCGTGGCTGTCGCGTACTTTAAAAAACCCGAACCGTATTTTGTTTATTGCTGAAGAAAAGGGCGAGGCCGTCGGCACAATGAGAGCCGATAGACTGGAGGACGAGGATGGTTATGAACTTTCCTGGACAGTTGCGCCAGAGCATAGGGGCAAGGGAATTGGTAAAAAGATGCTGTTTCAGGCGATTAAAGAAGTGGATAGTTCGGTTTTGAAAGCGAAAATTAAAAAAGAAAACCTTGCTTCCATTAAAATAGCCGAAGCCGCGGGTTTTTTGTATGACGGAGAGAAGAATGGTGTTTCGGTCTGGGTGTTTCGCCAATAAGCAGCTCATCCCCAAAGATAATTCGTGTTATAGTTGGAAAATATGGCGCCGGATTATTCTAAAATAAAAAACATATTTTTAAATCCGCTTTTTATTATGGCGATCGGAACCCTGCTCCTTTCCATAGTATCTTTTTTCGATATCCCTATCGGTAACGACGAAGGCGGGTGGGGGTATATCGGAAGGGCGTGGGCGGACGGCCAGCTTCTTCCTTATTCGGGTATCGCGGATAATAAAACTCCGGGTATTTTTTATCTTAACTATTTATCGTACTCGTTATTCGGGACAAATATCTGGTTTCTTCGCCTTTTGGCTCTTATTTCCACGGTGCTTACGGCATTTTTAATTTATCTTATCGGGAAACGTATCGCTAATAGCCGAGTTGCCGTTTTTTCAATGGCGATATTTATTTTTCTCATGCCTCTTCCTGCAGTTGACGGCTCTTACGCCCAAACTGAAACATTCATGAACTTATTTGTCGCCGCCGCTTTTTATTTTTTGATTTCTTCCGAGGCGGGCAGTAAGCGCATGCTTGCTGTTTTTCTTTCGGGGCTTTGCTTGGGTATCGCTGTCGCGTTTCGTCAAAGCGCGGTAATAAGCATAATCCCGCTTCTCTTCACTCTTTCATTTCTGAAGCATTATGATTGGAAGCGCTTTTTTACCGGAGCCGGCGTCTTTTTCTTTGGCGCCATAACAGCCACGGCGCTTTCCATCCTCCCATATATTTTCAGTGGCGGACAGTTTACTGATTACCTTAACGGGGCGTGGCTTTTTTTCCTTAGAGGGGACGTTGGCGTCGTTACTGGCGGACTTATCCATCGGCTGTCTGGATTTGCCACCCGCTTTTTTGGTCCGGAGATATTTCTTCCGGCGAGCTCCGTTCTTATGTTATGCGTCTATTTTAGAAAAATGCGAAATTCCGGAATATATTTTGTGGTACCGCTTCTTGTCTGGGCGCTTTTTGACTTTTTTTCATATAATCTTGAGGGGACTTATTTTCCGCATCATTTGAAACTGCTCGCATTGTCGTGGTCTATTTCTTTCGGATTCGTCGCCGATTTTTTTCTAAGAAAATTTTTTGAGGAACGCGTGTTTTACGGCCCTTTTGTCGTGGCCGCGCTTTTTGTTTTCTATGTTTTTTTCCAGAATAGTTATTACGCTACCGCAAGGGCGTTTATGAAGGGTGCTAGCGGCCATGATTTTCGGGACATTGGAGCCGTGATTAAAAACATGACGAAGCGCGGAGATACGATCTACGCCTACGGGCTCCACACCGGTCCTATTTATTATTACTCATCTCGCAACAGTCCGAGCAGATACTTTGAAACACAGCAGCTTGCCATGCCCGGGGCGCTTGCCGAATTGCAAGCGAACCTTTTAGAGAAACAGCCGAAAATCATACTAACATCCCTTGGAGAAACGCCCCCGCCGTGGCTTCAAACATTCGTGGCGGAGCATTACACCGCGGAAGCTCCGCAGTACGGATACGCTATTTACAAAAACGCGCTTACGGAATAGAAGGTTCACCGGCCTTGACATAAAGAAGTCTGTTTTGTATTATATTGTGTGGAGGTTGGCATACCAAGCAATAGGAAAGTCGCGGTAATCTCACTACTCACAACAAAGAAAGGAGGTCTTTAAGTGGACAGCGTAATTTTCGAGTCGCTCCCTGGAGAGTTCACGTTCATAACCGGCGGAGGCACAAAAACGGCGATCAAGCTCTCGAGACCGTGGCAACCGCCACTACCCCTCGCGCCGGAAAAATGTCCATTTTGCACCAAGCCGCAGGAAGAGATTTTTATTCCGGGTATTCCTGCCGGCTGGCGGCTTCTTCCCAACATCTTTACCCCTCACCGACGCCACCGTCTCGTTATCCCCAGCACTTGCTGGGACGCCTGGAAACTCCAAACACTTGGCGGATCAGCGGCTATCCATAATGCACTTGAAGTCGCGCGTCTTGCAACCGCGGAAGATCAGGCGGAGATGGCTGTGTGCATTCATGTTGGTCAAAGCGCCGGTCAGAACCTTGGCCATGCTCACTGGCACATAATGGAGGTTAGAGTACGAAAGCCGTTCACATTCGGACATTTTTCTCCGGAGCTGCTGGTACGCCGGAGCGAAACTCTTGACATCTTCGCGATGGGAGCAAGAGCCGGCGAGTGCCTCATCGTTCCAAACGGAGAACCGCCGATTTTCAGCGCGGATACGGTCGCGAAACTTGCCGTAGAACTCGAGTGGATCATTAACCGCGGCAACAAGAAATTTCGCAGCACCGAGGGTTGGCCGCCGGAGTTTCTCGTTTCGGTTCGCATGTCGGCGGACGGACATTTCCGCTACGCGGACTATTGTCCTATCCTCGCAGTATGGGGCGCGCCCGAATATGTTTTCGCTCCGCTTGAAGGGGGGCCCGTTACGCTCACGTGGCCGCACGAGATAACCGCCGCATATCTTCGCGACTAGAGTATCAGCACATTTGCTCGTTTTTTTCCGCCAAGTCTTTACGACTTCCGGCGGGATTTTTTTACAATCATTTTGGTGTTGATTTCAACAAGTTTTTGTTGTATTTATTATTTATGAACGCAAAAGTTCTTATAACCGGAAATTTGGGGTATATCGGCTCTGTTTTGCTGAATGAAGTAAAAAAACAAAATACGGACCATCTTTGTATTGACAAAGAGCCCCAGGAAGGTCCGAGGGAGCTTTGTTTTAACTTGCGCGACGCCGAAAAAACTTTAAAAGCAATTAAGCAATTCAAACCCGATGTGCTGGTTCATGCCGGGTCGCATTCCGTATCAGTATATAAAGATAATTTCTACGACACGTTTTTGGAAGATTTTTGGAGTCTCGCCAATGTATTAAAGGCGATTGAAGATTTACCTGATTGCAGGTTGATTTATTTCAGCTCCTCGTATGTTTATAGCGGTTTGCCCAAAGAAATCAATGTTACGGAAGAAAACGCGTTAAAACCGCTTCATAATTTTGGCGTGGCCAAATCTTTTTTTGAACAGTTTATTTTAAGAAACCATGAAAATAGCGCGGTATTTCGCCTCTCTTCCGCTTTTGGGCCGGGCGAGGCCAAAAATCCCAACACCATTCTTCTTTTTATCAGAGAATGTCTGGAAAAAAATAAAATAGAAATCTGGGGTTCGGGCATCAGAAAATTGCAGTATGTATATAACAAGGACGTGATTAAGTATGTTTTTGAGGGATTTAATTTACCCCCCGGAATTTATAATCTGGGCGGGAACGAATATGTTTCCGTGGCTGAAGCGGGGCAGACGATCGCCGATTTTTTTAAGGCCAAGGTTGTCTTTTTGAAAGATAAGCCGGAAGGAGAAACCCTCCCCTTTTTGGAAAATAAAAAATTAAAAACGGTTTCGGGCAAGAATTTTTTTACCCCTTTTTCCTCGGCTCTTTCCGAATACTTAAGCGCCATTAAAAACCAATCATAGTTTTAAATTCATGAATGATTTTCAGGACAATAGCGAAGTTGTTTCTTCCTATCAATCTTATAAGGCCAGAGTGGGTAAAGAAAAAATTCCTTGCTACGAACCAAGTATAGGCGCGGAAGAATTGGCATTAGTAACGGATGTAATAAAAAGAAACTGGCTTTCGGAGGGCAAATACACGCGGGAATTTGAAAGTCAATTGGCGGCAATATGCCAAAGAAAGTACGCGGTTTGTTTTTCAAATGCCACCGCCGCGTTGATTTCGGGCATGAAAAGTTTGGGGATTAAGGAAGGTGATGAAGTTATTGTGCCAAGTTTTACTCATTCGGCAGACCCGAATTCCATAGCGGTGACGGGGGCCACGCCTGTTTTTGCCGATATAGACGAAGAGACATTGTGTTTGTCTGCGAAAACCATAGACGTGGTAAAAACTTCCAGAACAAAAGCTGTTTTGTTTGTTTCTGCTTACGGCAACATTGGAGACCTAAACGAAATAGAAAATTACACGAAGAAAAACAACCTTTTTTTTATTAACGACTGCGCGCCGGCTTTGTTCGGGACTTTTAAAGGAAAACCCATACCCGCTTACGGCGATTTTTCCGTTCTGTCTTTTTTCGCGGATAAAACAATTACAACCGGAGAGGGCGGGATGCTGCTCTCGGATAATTTGGAATTAATAAATGAGGCAAATATTTTTAAGCACGACGGCAGAAAAGAAAGAGGCGTAGACACAATAGAGCGCAAGGGATACAATTTCAGGATAACGGAATTGCAAAGCGCGGTTGGGGTGGCGCAGTTAAAAAAAGCGGACTTTTTTGTTAAGCGAAAAAAGGAAATTCTTAACATGTATAAAGAAAAACTGGCCGGAGTTTCGGATGCCAAGATGTTCGAGTTTAATCCGGAAGGGGATATTGTTCCGCACAGAATCGTGGTTTTTGTCCCAGAATCGGCCGATTTAATCAGCCACTTAAGTTCTTGCGGCATCGGCGCGCGAACAATGTTTATGCCCATGCATTCCCAGCCGGCTTATGGCGCACAGAAAGAATTTCTTTCAACTCAAAAAATATTTAGCAGAGGAGTTTGTTTACCTTCAGCACCCGCACTTTCCGAGCAAGATATCTCGTTTGTTTGCGACAGCGTTAAAGATTTTTACAAAAAAAAGAAAAAAAACCAATGAAAGTTCCCGCCACAAAACCATATTTTTCCGAAGACGACATAAATTTTATTACCGAGAAATTTAAGGATATTTTAAGAGGAAATTCATTTCTTTCCACGTATAAACACGTGGAAGAATTTGAGCATAAGTTCGCATCATACATAGGAACGAAATTTGCGGTTGGCTGCAACAGCGGAACATCGGCGTTAGAGCTTATTTGCCGCGCGATTGGCATAGAGGGCAAAGAAGTTATTTTGCCTTCAAACACGTTTATAGCGACCGCTAACGCGATTTTAAACGCGGGCGGTCGTCCCGTTTTTGCGGATTCCACCGATAATATGTGCATGGACGCCGAAGATGTCAGAAAAAAAATAACCGCCAAAACCGCCGCCGTTATTCATGTCCACATTGGCGGACTGGTGTCCAAAGACATACTGAAGCTGCAAAATATTTGCAAGGAATCCAATATCCATTTGGTTGAAGACGCGGCTCAAGCCCACGGGTCGTCGCTCGGCGGAATTAAGGCGGGTGCCTTCGGAATCGCGGCCGGTTTCAGCTTTTTTTCAACCAAAGTAATGACAACCGGAGAGGGTGGAATGGTTACCACGAATCAATCCTCATTTGCCGAAAAGATGAAATCTATGCGCGAATTTGGGAAGGTAAAAACAGATATTTATATTAATTATCATACATCCATAGGTTATAACTGGAGAATGCCGGAAGTCGCGGCGTTATTGGGCATAAGGCAATTGGAGCATCTTCCCGCTTTTATAAAACGCCGAAACGAAATAGCAAAAATATATAACGAGGAATTGTCTAATAACGAGGATATCCGGATTATTTATCCCGAAGAAAATTCGGAAAATAATTATTTTAAATATATCGTTGTTTTGCCCAACCACGACCGCGCCGTCATTCATAAAACGTTGTATAAACACGATATTCAGTTGGGCGGTTATGTCTACGAACTGCCTTTACATAAACAGCCGGTGTTCGGGTGGGCGAATAACCTTTCGCTGCCGAAGACTGAATTTTTATCTGCCCATCACATTTGTCCGCCGATATTTTACGGCATGAGCGATGAACAGGTCCATTTTGTCGCAAAAACGCTGAAGGAAGTTTTAAAAAATGGCGGCAAGTAAAAAAATGAGGTTTTTCATAACAGGAGGGGCCGGGTTTATCGGCAGCCATCTTTCGGACAGATTAATGGCGGAAGGAAACGAGGTAACGGTTTACGACAACCTTTCTTTAGGAAAGAAGGAGTTTGTTGAGCGCCATTTTTCCAGTCCAAAATTTAAATTTGTTCAGGCCGATTTATTGGAATTTGATAAGCTAAAAACGTCAATGGAAGGGAGCGACGTTGTTTTTCACTTAGCCGCCAATTCCGACATTATTAAAAGCGCCAAAAATCCAAAAATTGATCTGGAGCAGGGGACGATAGTAACCTACAAAGTTTTGGAGGCAATGCGCGCCAACAACATAAAAAAAATAGTATTTACTTCCAGCAACGTCGTCTACGGCGAAGCTGTAAAATCCCCGACCGCGGAGGATTACGGACCGCTTCTGCCCATCTCTTTTTATGGGGCAAGCAAGTTGGCGTGCGAAGCGGTCATGGGTGCTTATTGCCACAATTTTGAATTTAACGCCTGGATATATCGCTTCGGCAACATAGTTGGAAAAAGGCCGACGCACGGCGTGGTCATTGATTTTTACGGAAAATTGAAGAAAAATCCGTTAGTTCTCGAAGTGTTAGGCGACGGGAACCAGTCTAAGCCGTATGTTGAGGTTCATGACTGCGTAGACGGGATGCTTTTTGGACTTAATAACTCGCATGAACAAATAAATTTATTCAATTTGGGAACCACGGGCGCGGTCTATGTTAAAGACATCGCCGATATAGTTGTTAAAGAAATGGGGTTGAAAAATGTAAAAATTAAATTTGCCGGAGGCGTTCGGGGTTGGCCCGGAGATGTCCACACCGTACGGCTCGATGTTTCTAAATTGGAATCGCTGGGATGGAAGCCAAAATATCCTACCTCTCGAGAAGCTTTTAGCGCCGGAGCAAAAGACATAATAGAAGATTTAAAGACTCAAGACTTATGAATAAAGTTGTTATTGTCGCGGGCGGCATGGGTACCAGGATGGGCAAACTTTCTGAATCAACGCCCAAATCGCTTATGCGCGCTGGGGATAAACCGATTATTTCTTATCAAATTGAGAATCTGAAAAAATACGGCCTACGCGACATTATTCTGGTGGTTAATCATCTGGGAGGGGCAATAAAAGAATATTGCGGTGACGGAAAACGTTTTGGAGTAAATATTTCTTATTTTGAAGAGCAAAAACCTCTGGGAACAGCCGGAGGAATTAAACTATTAAAACGGAAACTAGGCGACGACTTCGTCGTGGTTTACGGCGATATTTTGTTTAATATAGATTTTAGAGCATTGCTGGCTCAACACTACCAAAACAAAAAAGCGATTAAAAATCACGTCGGCACCTTGGTCGTCCATCCCAATAATCATCCGTTGGATAGCGATTTGGTGGATATATCCGAAAATGGAAGAATATTGAATTTTTTATCCAAACCCCATGCTCCGGATTTGTGTTTTAGGAATCTGGTTAACGCGGCGCTTTACGTTTTGACCAGTAAAGTTCATCGGTATATACCAACAGGCGAAAAAACCGATTTCGGCAAAGATATTTTCCCAAAAATTTTAGCAAAAAAAGGGGCCTTGTTCGCATATCATACTCCGGAATATACAAGAGATATGGGTACTCCGGAGCGGCTGAACGAAGGATTGAACGATATTAAATCCGGCCTATTTAAACAAAGCAGTTTGCGAACGAAACGGCCGGCAATCTTTTTGGATCGCGACGGGGTTATTAATAAAGAAGTGGGAAATTTAAGGCGCGCCGAGGATTTTATATTACTGCCGAACGCCGCCAAAGCCATCAGAAAAATCAACCAAACCGGTTATTATGCGGTGGTGATTTCTAACCAGCCGGTGGTGGCAAAAGGTTTTTGCACAATGGACGAATTATTGGAAATTAACAAAAAAATGGAAACGTTGCTTGGTATAGAGGGGGCTAAGTTGGACGCCGTTTATTTTTGTCCGCATCATCCCGACAAGGGTTTCCCGGGAGAAAACAAGAAGTACAAGGTTGTTTGCGGCTGCCGAAAACCAAAAACGGGAATGATTCAAAATGCCAAAAAAAATTTTAACATAGACTTAAAAAGAAGTATAATGGTGGGTGATAGCACAAGAGACTCCAGGCTTGCGGAAAATCTGGGAATAAAATTTTTTGGCGTTAAAACCGGGGAGGCATTAAAAGACAACAAATACGAGTTAAAAAAGAAGCCCAAAGTTTACAAAGATTTATTTGCGGTTGTAAATGCTGTTATAAAAAATAAACATCAATCAAAAACATGATAATTACTCGAGCGCCTTTGCGTATAAGTTTTGTGGGGGGCGGGACCGACCTCAAAGAATTTTACAGCCGTTATCCCGGCAGAGTCATATCCACCACAGTTGATAAGTTTGTTTATATTGCCGTAAATCAGGCGCATCTCCTTAACCGGTTTATTATTAAATATACCGAAACCGAAATTGCCAAACATCCCAGCGAATTTAAACACCCGTTGTTTCGCGAAGCTCTGACTAAAATGGGAATTAATAAGGGGCTTGAAATAGCCTCCTTTGCCGACCTTCCCGCCAAAACCGGTCTCGGCTCCTCTTCTAGTTTTTCCGTGGCACTTTTTAAAGCCCTTTTTGCGTATGTGGGCAAACCCGTAGGCAAGCATGAGGCCGCGGAAGCGGCGAGTGAGTTGGAAATAAATATTCTCAAAGAGCCGATAGGCAAACAAGACCAGTACGCGGCGGCTTTCGGGGGATTTAATATTTTTCAGTTTAATGGCGACGGAACGGTTACGGTTGAGCCGATATTTTTGGATTTCAGGGTCCGCTCGGCTTTGGAAAACCACCTTTTGTTTTATTTCACCGGCATCACGCGTTCGGCCGAGAGCGTGCTTTCCGATCAAAGAAGTAAAATTGAAGACCACTTTGAGACTTATAAAAAAATGTCCGATTCTGTGCCGGTGTTTAAAACTAAAATTATGAGCGGAGATTTTAAGGGGATGGCCGAAATGCTGCACGAAGGCTGGCTGAGAAAAAAGACATTGTCTGACAAAATAAGCAGTCCCGTTATTGATACTTTATATGAAGCCGGGATTAAGGCGGGCGCTTGGGGGGGGAAAATTTTGGGCGCCGGGGGCGGCGGCTGTTTAATGTTTTTGGTAGATCCGAAACATCGGCAAGAAGTCATGGCGGTCTTGGAAAATGAAGCAATGAGAGCGGGTCTGGACGAATTTCGCAGAATTCCCTTAAAATTTACCCAGTCGGGCGCCGACATTTTATTTAATTCTTCCGTTTAAAATATATGTACAGTCATATTGAAAAATCAATTGACAAAGTGGCCGCCAGTTTAAAAAATTTATCCGGGGAAGAAATCGGCAAGGCAATTAACCTGATTCATTCCGTCTACGAGCGCGACGGGCGGATTTATATTTTTGGCAACGGCGGCTCATTGGCCATCGCCACCCACTGGGTAAGCGATTTTAATAAAACCGTTTTTAGCCATAATTTAACGAAACACAGCAAACGGTTCCAGGCAATCCGCCTGCCGACCACGGAAGAAGAACTTTCGGCTTGGGCCAATGACGTTGGTTTTGATATGGTTTTTGCCGGCCCCCTACAGAATTACTTGCACGACAGCGATTGCGTAATCGCCATCAGCAGTTCGGGAAACTCCCCGAACATTATTAAGGCCGTGGAGTTGGCCAAATCCAGATGTGTTCCGGTACTCGGTCTTTCGGGTTTTGACGGCGGCAAACTGCACGAATTGGCGGACGTCAGCATTTTGGTTAAAACCGAACCGGGAGATTATCCCGTGGTAGAAAGCGTGCACAACACTGTTTTGCATCTTTTAACCGATTATTTTCAGCACTACTTTGACCACGCAATAGAGAATGACCAAAAGGATATTTAAAAAAATAGGGATTTTGGGAGGGGGTATTGCGGGTTTAAGCCTTGCTAATTTTTTGAACGAAAAGTCGGTAGTTATTTTAGAAAAAGAGACAAAGGTTGGCGGTTTGTGCCGTTCTTATAATGCCGGCGGGGTTAGCTATGATATCGGCCCCCATATTATGTTTTCTAAAAATCCGGAGGTTTTACGCTTTATGACTACAATTATTCCGACCAATCGAATTAAGCGTTCCAACCTTATTTTTTTAAACGGCAGATACATTAAGTATCCCTTTGAAAATTTTTTGGGACAATTGAAAGACAAAAAAATAATTGATTATTGCCTCAACGCCTTTTTGCATAATCCCTATAAAGATATGCCGGCGGAGAACATGCTGGCTTTTTTCCTGAAGACTTTTGGGGAGGGCATTACTCGCACTTATTTACAGCCTTACAACGAAAAAATATGGAAATTTGATCCCTCCATGCTTGATACGCAAATGGTTGATCGTATTCCGAAGCCTCCGGAAGAACATATTATTAATTCCGCCAAGGGCAAATATTCCGAGGGTTATTTGCACCAGCTGTTTTTTTACTATCCCAAAAAGGGCGGCTACCAGTCCATGGTTGACGCGGTGGCGAAAAAAGTATTGGAAAAAGGCGTTGAGATTTACGCGGGCAAAGCCGTAATCAATATCAAGAAAGACGGCAAGGTTTGGAAAGTTAAAACACCGGCGCGCGAATATGTTTTTAACAGAATCGTTAACTGCATGCCCGTTCACGAACTGATGAAGGTGCTGGCGGACGTTCCTCAAAATATCCTAGAGACCGCCGGCCGCTTGCTGTATAACTCCATTTACATAATTATCGTTAATGTTAAAAAGGAAAATGTGGGCCGGCACTTCGCTTTTAATATACCTCAAAAAGACATCATTTTTCATCGCGTAAGCAAGCTTGATTTTCTGGGTCGTAGTTATCATAAGCCCGGATCCTCTACGCTGATGCTAGAAGTGACATTCAGGGAAAATGACGGTTATGATAAAATGGGCAGGAAACAAATTATTGATCTATGTATTGCCGACATGATAAACCTCGGTTTTATTGATTCCAAAAAAGACGTAAATTTTACCGATTTCAGGAAAGAAAAATACGCGTATGTAATGTATACTTTAAATCATAGGCGCGATACCGACGCGGTTTTATCTTTTTTGCGTAATCGTGGAATTGAATCCACCGGCCGTTTTGCCGAATTTGAATATATGAATTCGGACAAGGTCATTGAACATTCAATGAGTTTGGCCGAAAAAATGAATAAAAAATGACGACGGAAACAATCAAACCCATTTCTTTAATTATCGTTGTCCATCAGGAAGCGGAGAGCATAGAACACGTGGTTAAAGAATTTTACGAGAAAGTTACCAGCAAGATTCCCGGATCCGAGTTTATAGTTTGTGAAGACGGCAGCACGGACGGCACCAAGGAAATTTTGTCCAAAATCAAGGACACATACCACCTGACTCTGGACATGCGCGAGGGCAAGCGCGGCTATACCAACGCCATGCGCGACGGTATAGGAGCGGCCAAAAATCCCGTGATTTTTTTTAGCGACAGCGACGGACAGCATGACCCCGCAGATTTTTGGAAAATGTATGAGGGGTTGTCGGATTATGACATGGTCTTGGGGTGGAAAAAAGACCGGAACGACGCCTTTTATCGTTTAATGCTGACTCGCGTATTCAACAAGCTTATTGGCTTGTACTTTGGAGTAAGATTGCACGACACCAATTGCGGGTTTAGGCTCATGAATAGAAAAGTGGTGGATTTTTTGTTAAGGCAGGACTGGCTTCTGCAATACTGCAATAACGCCGAACTGACCGTAAAAGCGGTTAGAGGAGGTTTTGGGGTGACGGAAGTCCCGGTTAGTCATTTTCAGCGAAAGTACGGCATTTCTAGGGGGTTGCCGATAAAAAAACTGCCGAAAATTATAGTCCATATTTTAAGAAATTTTCCGAAAATAAAATATTTGCGCAAAGATTAGATATCGCGCCATGTGGAAAAATAAAAAAATATCGGTTGTTTTTGCAACTTACCGGGAAAAGGAATCAATTCGCAGGGCAATTGAAGATTTTTTGGCGACGGGTTTTGTTGATGAAATTGTTGTGGTCAACAACAACGCGGAGCCGGGCACGGACGAAGAGATAAAAAAAGCAGAAGATCCGCGGATCAGGCTCATATATGAAAAAAAGCAGGGCATGGGTTTTGCTTTTCAAAAAGGTTTAGAAGAGGCGACCGGGGATTGTGTTGTTTTGTCGGAACCGGATGGCACATTTGAAGCCTCGGACATTGAGCGTTTTTTGGTTTACGCCAAAGATTTTCCGGCTGTTTTTGGGACTCGCACAAACCAAAGCGCTATTTTGGAAGGCGCGGCAATGGGTTTATTTCGAAAACTTGCCAACGTTTTTGAGGCAAAAATAATTGAGGTTTTCTTTGCGACTAACGCTCTGACTGACATCGGCTGTATCTACCGTCTGCTTCATAAAGATGTTATTCAAAAAATCAAACCCTTTTGGCGGGAAGGCGGCGCTCTTTTTCCTACAGAGATTCTTTTGCTTGCGGTATCCCAAAGGGTGAATTTTATTGAAATTCCGATCACATTCAAAGAAAGGGTGGGGGAATCAACCATGACTAACAACCGGCTTAAGCTCGCAAAGTGGGGGCTTTATATTCTGTGGTTTATAATTGTTTTCTGGATCCGCTGGATCCCCGGCTCTTTAAGGGTTGCAAAAAAATAAAATACCTGTTATTATAATCGCGGTTTAAGTCCTCTGATTTTTAAAAATCAGAAGGGAGGCAAGCGCGGTGGATCTGGAAATCCTGAAGGACGAGGAGTCGGCTTATCAGAGAGTTTTGGAAATACGGTCTCAATTTCGTCCGGAACTTTTTGCAGAAGCTTCTTTTGCATTACCCAAAGATCGCGAGTATGCGTTTGCATATTCCAGCGACATTACCCTGCGAATTCTTTCATATCTTGAAGTAGCCGGAATTCCGTTTAATCAAGCGGATCCGGGACACGGGATAGGGCATTGGATTCGCGACCTTATTAACGCGCATCTTTTGCTGGAAAAACTTGAATTTGAGCCGGTCCATATTCTTACCGGAATGGCGGGCGGAGCGCTGCATGATATTGGTTGCGCATTCGTGCCCCGCTATAACGAGCCGTCTACACCGCTTCGTCACGCCGAAGTATCGGGCCTTGTTTTGGATCAGATTTTTTCCGAATGCGATTTCGGCCTAACCCGCGCCCAAAGGCTGTTAATTCAATGGGCCGTGATGGCTCACACCCTCTATTCTGTTCCGCAAAAAGTGATGTGGCGCGGACGCGAATTCATTACGGAGCCATATCTTGATTTAGACAAAGACCAAAAACCGCTTTACGGCATTTGGATCGCGCGCTGGGTTGACAGTTTTGAGGCTCATGGCTCGGAAACGTTTCCCGCACGTCACTGGATTACGCTTTCTGAAGAACACAAGGATTTTAACGACAGACAGTTTTTTGCCGTCAAGTTTTCGGAACATGTTCGTCTAATTCTTCGCACACAAGAAGAAATTGAACGGGACCACGGCAAGTATACGATGCTTGAACATCTGCGAAGGCTTAATAACGACCAGGCGACTATCCACAGAAAGCATGATTTCGGGAGAACGCTGAAAATTATGGAAACAAAAAGGGAGCGGATGCGCGGATTTCTTCGAGGGGTTACGGAACCGCTAAAGTTGTTTACGGAAAAAGAGCGCGTCCGTATTGCCGAAAGATGGACATCTTTTTTGAGTAATGTAATTGAACCCAGTCAGGCTGGGTTAAACGCGGCGGGTAAACTCGAAAAAATGTTTTTCTCTCTGGATTCAAAAATTCAAAACGCGTGGTGCAACGGTTTTGAAATTGCCATTCAAGATTATGAGAATTGGCGCAAAGATTTAATCCGGATTTTTGCTGGGCGGGGTTTGACGCTGGATCTTTATAATCTTCCTTTTGTTGGAGATAGTATAATTTCGGGATAAGACTGCCATTATTGGCGGTCTTTTTTTATGAAAACAGAGAACCGGAAGGTCTTGACCTTTTGTTCTTTCCGAAGTTAATATACGTTAATGGATTTGGTTAAAAGTTACCGTGTGGCCCGCATTTCAACTCTAAATAAGAAAACCGGCAATATAAACGGCATGCTGGCTCCGCTCTGGAAAGATTACGACCCGATTGAGAAACTCGTTCCTAAATATATATATTACACCACCTGTTCTCAAGGTGAGGACAAGGGGCCGTATTTGCACAAAAAAAGAAGAACCCTTATTGCGTTAGTAGAAGGCAGGATTATTTTTGTGTATAAGGACGGGGAAAAATTTTCTGAAATTGCACTTACCTCGGATGAAAATATAACAATGCTCGATGTGCCCAGCGGAGTGGGTTATTTAATCAGGAATACGTCTGATGACGTCGCGCGGTTAGTCAATATTTGCGACCATCCGTGGCGGGAGAATGACAACGAAACGGAAAGCCCGGACTTTAATGAATATTATGGAGGATCAAATTAAAAAAAATTCTAAAACTGTTCTGGTAACCGGCGGGCTGGGTTTTATCGGCGGGCATTTTATTGATCTCTTGCTTGAAAACGGCTTTGCGGTGGTGAACGTTGATAAAATTACTTACGCTTCAAATCCGAAATTAAACGACGTGTTTTCGGGCAATTACCCCGAGAAATACAGATTTATAAAAAAAGACATCAACGATTTGGAAGAATTGCCGTATGCCGATTACATCGTCCATTTCGCGGCCGAGTCGCATGTTGATAATTCCATTATTGACGGCATGGTTTTTACCAGAAGCAATGTGTTTGGCACGCAAAACTTGCTTAATTTGCTCGCGAAGACGCGCGGCAAAAATTTAATGCACGAATGGCCGATGAATCAGCCCGAGTTCATTCATATCAGTACGGATGAGGTTTTTGGCGATATTGAAACCGGCTTTTTTAAAGAGGATGACCGGCATAATCCTTCTAATCCGTACGCCGCGTCAAAGTCCGCGGCAGAAATGCTTGTTGTGGCCTACGGCCGCACATACGGGATACCGTATAAAATAACCCGATCGACGAATAATTACGGCCCAAGACAGCATCCGGAAAAACTTGTTCCTCACTGCATAACGCGGGGGATTTCGGGAAATAAAATAAGAATTCACGGGGCCGGGAATCAAAAACGTAATTGGATACATGTGGAAGATAATTGCCGGGCGATTTTTAAAGTCATGCTGGAAGGCAGGCCGGGAGAGATTTATAATATTTCGTCTCCCGAAGAATATTCGGTTAATGATATTGCCCGCATGGTGCTTGAGAAGCTGGGCAATCGGGCCGATACGGCCACAGTGGATCACGTTCAGGACCGTTCCGGCCAAGACGTGAGATACGCGCTTGACTCCGCCAAGATAAAGGAAAAGCTCGGCTGGTCGGCGCGGTCCACTTTTCAAGACTCCGTCGGGGATATTATTGAGTACTATAAGCAGAACCACGGCAATCCGCATAATGGGCCGCATGAAGGAAATATCGTTCTTTGATCAGGACAAGGTCCTCATTACGGGCGCTCGAGGCATGGCCGGCAGTTATTTGAATTTTGGGATAAAAACAGATCGCGAATCTCTGGACGTGACCGATTTAAAAATGGTTCTGGATGCCGGCCGGAAGCATAAGCCGAAAGTTATTATTCATCTCGCCGCCCAAACTGATATGGACAAGTGTGAAAACGATCCGGATCATGCGTATAAAATTAACGCCATTGGGACATATAATATGGCCGAGCTCGCGAAAGAGATTGGAGCAAAGATGGTTTATGTTTCAACCGGAGGGGTTTTTGACGGAAAAAAGGATGGTTTGTATGGGGAAGACGACACTCCAAATCCGCAGACGTATTACGGACGCTCCAAGTA
>Ga0209542_10001822_pt1 | contig 49313 bp, 54 predicted proteins | sample RifCSPhighO2_01_FD_184028 | JGI IMG/M metagenome (GOLD analysis project Ga0209542, IMG submission 184028) | Soil microbial communities from Rifle, Colorado - Rifle CSP2_plank highO2_0.1 (SPAdes) (version 2) | ecosystem: Environmental > Terrestrial > Deep subsurface > Rock core/Sediment ...
TAAGTTCTGTTTTAATCTGGCACGGCTTAAATCTGGATCAGGAAGCCGCACAGCCACAGGTATTAGGTAATAAGACGGAAGAAAATCTGCCTTCTTTTAAATCTCCGCCTGATTCGACCGTTTCATCGAATATTCAAATCAATACTTTCTTAGTTACTAAAGTTGTCGACGGAGACACCATTGAAATAAAAACTGATGGAGAAATGGCAAAAGTGCGGTTGATCGGAATTGATACTCCGGAAACGGTTGATCCCCACCGGCCGGCCGGCTGTTATGGTAAAAAAGCCAGTGATGAGACAAAAAGGTTGTTAACGGGTAAAGAGGTAGTTTTAACAAAAGATGTTTCTGAAACAGATAAATATAAACGGCTGCTCCGTTATGTCTATCTGCCGATGGGAGACGGAAAAAATCTATTTGTTAACGATTATCTGATCAGGCAGGGTTTCGCAAAAATCCTGACTTATCCGCCCGATGTTAAATATAACCGGCGGTTTTTGGAAGCGGAGAAAGAAGCCAGGGACAATTTAAGAGGATTGTGGTCCGAGTGCAAGTGAAAAATTTACAATTGACAATGGACAATTTACAATTAATCCATGGATAAGAAATTCTGGTTTCAGTTATTCGGTCTGGTTGCGGTGATTTTGCTGGCTACTTTTCTCGCCTTTAATAAAAAGTTTCTGATACCTTTAACCAGCCAGCTAATGAAGCCCACCGGGCAGGGAATCCAGGATCAGAGCAAACAGACACTGAAAATTCAGGATTCTCAGGGTAATCTTAAAGCCCAAATAAATTTGGAACTGGCTGATACACCGGATAAGCGGAGCAAGGGTTTAGGTTACCGTGACTCCCTGTCAAGCGGTTCGGGAATGCTCTTCATTCACGATAAAACTCAAAAGTATGTTTACTGGATGAAGGGTATGAAGTTTCCCATTGATTTTATCTGGATTTTGGATGATCAGATTGTCGATATTAAACCTGATGTTCCTCCCCCGATTGCCGGTCAAACCGATGACACGCTGGAAAGATATGGTTCGGTTTTACCGGTCAACAAAGTCCTGGAGACAAATGCCGGTTTTGTCGAAGCCAATAATATTCAAAAAGGCGATAAGATAATAGTTGAAAATAAATCTAAATGATATGCTGATTTTGCCTTTAAAATTTATCAGGGAAGAAGATAAAAAAGCAGTCGGAGTAAATCTTTTTAACCTGGCTAAACTTAATCATACCGGAGTTTCGGTTGTTGAGTCGGTAGTGGCTGTACCTCCGGTTGAGATTTTTGAAAAAGTACTCGCTAAATACCGTAGGAATTATCATAACTTAAAAGACCAGATCGGTAATTTAAACAGGTCAATTTTGGAGCTGGAAGTTCCCGAAAATCTCAATGATTTTAATCTGGTGAGTATCCCGGGGAATAAAACACTCACGATAAATATACTTAAGTTGTGGAACAATCTGTTAGAAAAGTGGGCGAATGAACTTATTTCAAAGATTGAACGGGGAGAGGTCAATCTTCTCGAATTTACACCGCAATTAATTGTTTTTTCATCTAGTTTCTCGGCGACGGGTTCGGGTTTTTTTGACGAGGACCGGGGACACGTTGTTATCAATATAGACAAAGGAAAGCCGGAGTTTAGGGAATCCGAAGAAATCGAAAACCTGATATTGCTCGGAAACAGAAAGTTACTTCTGCCGCAAGTTTTTTATTGGGTTATTGAAGAGGGCAAAATCAAAATAATAAAAATCTTACCTTTTACCCAAAGCGTTTCAAAGAAAGATACTCAAAGCGAAGTTACTTCATCCGAAGTAAAGAAAAATCCCGGTCTAAAAACAGTAACAAAAATTTTTCTTGATTATGACGGTGGGGTTTTGAATGATCTTAACTGCGATGGTGTATTCTTTAAAGTTGATAATGTTAATGTTGAGGCAATTAATGAAAAAATATCCCGGATCCTAGAAATAAAAAGTGATATGAAAATGGTTTTATATCCGGATTTTAATGACTCCTTAAAGAATTTGGAATTTGCCAAATCGTTCCTTTTTTTCCGGAACAAGAAAAAATTAGATGTTTCAATTGTCCTGCCCAGAACGTTTTCAAAAGACGAGTTTATCAAATTAAAAACCGATTTTGCTTCGGTCGGGATATACAGTAAGGGCAGTCTGAAAATTTGGAAGGAATTTTCAACCGTTCAGGATTTTTTGAATTCTGATGATTACTTGGAGGCGGGCTTTGACGGGGCACTGATTGATCTTGATAAAATTGTCCAGACAGTTACCGGTGTCAGTCCGGAAATTTTTTTGTCGGAACCTAAAATTGATCAAATAAGTGCGCTGGAAAAATTCTTTAAAGAGGTTAGTTTTACCAAACTGATCAAAAACAATAAGCTGATTTTAATAACAGGTAAATCAATCCAAAATGAAGAAATTTTGAACTATTTTATTAAGTCGGGAGCTTGGGGGATTTCATTTCCAAAAAATATTATTGAAGGATTTAGAGAACATATCGGTTTTCTGGAAAAGCAGGCAGTCAAAAAACTAATCCGTAATTAAATTAAGTATAAGTACGTATTCTCCTTTGGGATTTTTTAGTTGTTCCAGGATTTGCGTAACTTTTCCATATTTAACTTGCTGATGAATTTTGGTTAGCTCTTTGGCCAGAGAAATTTTCGGATCATCCAATTCTGTTTTTATCTCCGTCAAAGTTCTGACTAGTTTATGCGGAGCAACAAAAATAACAAATGTTGCAGGAATTAATTTTGAAATTTCTTTTAGATTTTGAAGCTGGGTTTTTCTTTTGCCTTCTTTTTCCGGTAAATAGCCGATAAACATAAATTTATCCGGCGGTAGTCCGGATAGCGTAAGTGCTGTAATTACCGATGAAGGTCCGGGCAGAGAGTCAATTTCCAAACCATTCTCAATTGCTGATCGGACAATTTTAAAACCCGGATCCGAAACAAGCGGTGTTCCGGCATCGGAAACTAAAGCTAAATTTTTTCCTTCGCGAAGTTTAGTTAAGATAAAATCAGCTGATTTATACTCATTGAAATCATTAAGTACAACCAATGGTTTTTTTATATTGTAGTGGCTCAGCAGTAAAGAAGTTCGGCGCGAATCTTCACAAATAATTTCATCGCATGACTGTAAAACTTCCAAGGCGCGCAAGGTGATATCTTTTAAATTGCCGATAGGCGTTGGTATTATTGTTAACATACAATGATTAGAAGTATATCTCAAAGCTACTGGAATATCATTTATTCTAAAAATCAGGGAAGTATTGTAGTTTGGCTTTTAATAGGAGTATTAGCTATTTTTATATCCGGATCAACAGTTTTAGTGCTTAATCAAATTTACCCTCAAGCGTCAAAAATGAATGCAACTTCTACAATTGACAGCCCTATTCCTGTGGCTTCGCAAGAAGAAATTCAGCCCCGGGAAACAATTGCAACCAGTCCTGCAAAGCTGGAAGTAAAAAGTCAGGAGGGGGTTTGTGAAGAAGCAGGAGGACTTTGGACTGAAGGACCACTCTCAGGAGAAAAATTTTGCAATGAAAAAATGGCCGACGCCGGTAAAGAGTGCAGTGACTATTCAGAGTGTCAAAGTAGTATGTGTTACTCGAAGCAGCCTGATGGACCGGGTCAATGCGGTGAATTTAGAGTTAACTATGGATGCTACTATAGATATTATAAAGGTAAAATAGCACCAGTGCAGTTATGTGGTGACTAAAGCTATTTAGCGTATTTTTCTTTTACGATATGATAAATTGCCGGAGCAACAGAAGCTAAGATAATAAATGCAATGATAGGTAATAAGTATTTATCAACATCAGGGATAACATTGCCTAAGAAATATCCCAAAAAGCTCATCCCGATAGCCCAAAAAAACGCCCCAACTAAATTATAGGCGACAAAAGTCGGATATTTCATACTGCCGATACCGGCAACAACAGGCGCAAATGCTCTGATAACCGGGATAAAACGGGCCAAAATAATAGTTTTTCCTCCGTGTTTTTCATAAAAGGACTCAGCTTTTTTAAGATGGTCTTTGTGGAATAATAGAGAATCTTCTTTACTAAAAAGCCTTTTTCCGTATTTATGGCCAATGGCATAGCCGATACTGTCGCCTAGAACCGCAAAAACAAATGAACCTAAAGCCAAAACCCAAATATTAAAAAATCCCTGGGAGGCTAAAAATCCGGCGGTAAATAGAAGTGAATCACCGGGAAAGAAAAAACCAACCATCATTCCGGATTCAAGGAAGACGATCGCAAAAATACCGATCAAGCCGATTGCCTCGATAACCGATCTTAAATCCCCGTGTAACAAATCTCCGATTTCAAAACCCATTAAAGTAGTGTACAAAAAAAGAAGAAATTAATAAAGATTCAGATTATAGTTATTTGCAGAAAATGGCACAAAATTAAAAAAAGAACAAAGAACCTCAAAAAAATTAAGATCTTCTTTGAGCTAACTCGTGAGAAGTAGGTATGAGCTTTGTTCCAGCAATAGCTAATTGACGAGTAAGCCTGGCTGTTGCAAGACTATTAGGTTCAAAAGCATCATTATATAAAGCCTGCCTTTCAGCATCCCTAAGACTAAACCTAACGCCCGCTTCAGCTTTTAGGGGATTAAAAGTTGCTCTTAAAGAATGAGGCCTGCGATAGCCAAATTCCAATACTAATTCATAATCTGGAGAAGGGCCAATTAAGTCTCTGGGGTAAAGTCCTTTTCCTGTAAATTCAACTCGGGCAGATCCATCTGCTGCATGAGCTTTTAGCAAGGTGCCTATTAGTCGTATAGACGGATCTGCATCATCCCTAAGCCTGGAAGTCTGTCTTAAAAGAGAGGCTCTTTTTGTATCTTCTTCTGTCACCTCGGTTGAGGTTTTTAAAACTTCTTCTGTTGCTTTTGCTGCAGCTTTAAGTTCTTCTCGAATAGGATTCAGTGAATCATCAATTAATTCTTCAGCGTCAAAATCAAACAACGAAATTAAAAGTCCTGAACCTCTAAGTTCTTTAATTAACATGCTTGGAATATAATATTTTAAATTTTGGAAGTCAACAATTAAATTTTAGAAAAATCTAAAGTTGCAAAGTAATCGTCTAAAGTTTCAGCTCTTCGGATATGTTCCACAAATCCATCTGGTTTTAAAAGTAGTTCTGCCGAGCGGAGTTTGCCATTATAATTAAATCCCATTGAATAGCCATGAGCTCCGGTATCGTGAATGACTATTATGTCGCCGATCTCTATTTTTGGTAATTTTCTGTCGATCGCAAACTTATCATTGTTTTCGCAAAGCGAACCGACCACATCATAAGTTTCTGTTTGCGGTGCGTCTTCCTTTCCTAAGACGGTTTCATGGTGATAAGCGCCGTACATCCCCGGACGCATTAAATTGGCCATGCAGGCGTCAACACCGATGTATTTTTTATAAGTATCCTTAGTGTGGATTGCTGTTGTAACCAAATATCCGTAAGGACCGGTTATTACCCGTCCGCATTCAAGGACGATTTTAAGAGGAGCAAGACCATTTTTAACAACTAATTCCTGGTATAGCTTTTCGATTTCTTTTGAAACAAAATCTAAGTCAATCGGACCCTGTTCCGGTCTATATGGAATTCCAACACCTCCTCCTAAATTAACAAATTCAAATCTGATGCCGACTTCTTTTGAAATCTCAACTACCAATTCAAAGAGCATTTTGGCAGTTTCTACAAAGGCATTTCTGTCTGTTTCATTAGTGGCTACCATGGTGTGAAGACCGAATCTTTTAACTCCTTTTTCCTTCATAATTTTATAGGCTTCAAATAATTGTTCTTTTGTTAATCCATATTTAGCATCTTCCGGATGACCAATCATGACGTTGCCTTTATATTCTCTTAAAGGTCCGGGGTTATACCTGAAGCAAATGATTTCAGGAATGCCGGCAGTTTTTTCTAAGATGTTAATATGAGTGATGTCGTCAAGATTAATGATTGCGCCCAATTCATAAGCCTTCTTGAATTCCTTGTAAGCCGTGTCATTTGAGGAAAACATGATCTCCTCGCCCTTAAACCCCACTTTTTCACTCATCACAAGTTCTGCGAGAGACGAGCAGTCAACTCCCATGCCTTCTTCTTTTAAAATCTTTAAAATATAGGGATTGGGGCAAGCTTTAACGGCAAAATAATTTTTAAAATCTTTCATCCAGGAAAAAGCTTGATAAAAGTTCTTTGCATTTTCTCTGATAGCCGCTTCATCATAAATATGAAACGGAGTAGGATAGGTTTTAATAATTTCTTCTATTTTGGATTTATCAAAGGGAAGTTTTAGATTTTTCATATTTTTAGATTCTTCTTAATGGATTTAACAGCTTTTTCGATGTTTTCCCTTTGGCCAAAAGCCGAAAGCCTGATGTAACCTTCTCCTTTTGAACCAAAACCAGCTCCAGGGGTAGAAATAACATGACACTCATTTAAAAGTTTGTCAAAAAAATCCCAGGAACTTAAGTCGCTCGGGGTTTTGACCCAAATGTATGGGGCGTTCTCTCCGCCAAAAACCTTGAGTCCCAAATCCTCCATGGCTTCCTTAATTATTTTGGCATTAGCCATGTAATAATTAATCAGTTCCCTCGATTCTTTTTGTCCTTGTTCTGATAAAACCGCTATCGCGCCTTCCTGAACGATATTGGAAGCGCCGTTAAACATCGTAGTCTGTCTTCTGTTCCAAAGCGCGTTTACCTCACCAGGCTCAGTCCCTTCAATAACCAGATCTTTAGGCACAATAGTCCATCCTATACGGACTCCGGTAAAACCGGCCATTTTTGATAAACTTTGAATTTCAACGGCACATTTGTTAGCGTTTTCAATTTCATAAATACTTCTCGGCAATTCGGGATCTGAAATATACTCAGAATATGCGGCATCAAAGACTATAACCGCCTTATTTTCTATCGCGTAGTCTACAAAAGTTTTTAATTGTGCCTTAGTTGCGACGGCTCCGGTGGGGTTGTTAGGCGAACAAAGAAAAATAACATCAACTTTTTCTTTAGGAACATGCGGTATGAATCCGTTTTCCTTCGTGCAATCCATCAAAACCACTTTTTTTCCGGCAACGATGTTGGAATCTTGATAAACCGGATAAACCGGGTCAGTGATTGCTATAACCGAGTTGTCTGCAAAAATTGAAGTAATATTGGCCGAATCGGGCTTTGCACCATCCGAAATAAAAACTTCAGTTGGCTCAAGCTCGATTCCCCTTTTACTATACCAAGCAGCAACTGCTTTTCTCAAAGAGGTATTTCCTTGCTCATCACCATAGCCGGTATAAGTTTTAACATCAGCTAATTTATCGACTCCTCTATGTAAAGCTTCTAGAACTGATGGGGTCAATGGTAGAGTAGTGTTACCGATTCCAAGTTTTAATAATTCCACTTCAGGATTCTTCTCTGAAAAAGTTTTAGCACGTCTGGCTATCTCTGAAAAGAGATAGGTCTTTGGAAGCTTATTATAATTTTGATTAATTTTAGCCATATTTTGTTGCCGCTTTGGCCGCAAAGCGGCGGAAACTCTCTCGCTTGAGAACGATTTGCTAAAATCTCCGCTCAACTAATCGGGGAATGGCACCCCTTCTGCCTTTCTCCGCCAGCTGGCGGATTCAGCAGGCTTCCCCTGATAGTCTCGCTACGATTTTTTAACGCAACTGCGTTCAAAGCTCGAATTTATTTTCATTTTATGTAACCTTTTTGAATTAGTAATTCTGCTGTTAAAATCGAACCGCCTGCGGCACCTCTGATTGTATTATGTGAAAGTCCGATAAATCTGTAGTCTAAGACATCATCTTCACTAAGTCTACCGGCAGCAATTCCCATGCCCTTACCTAATTTGCGGTCTAGGGCAGTTTGCGGCCTGTCTTCTTCTTCAAAATAGGTAATAAACGGATTCGGGGCTGATGGTAAATCTAATTCTGCCAGTGGATTAAAATTTTTCCAGGCTTCAATAATTTGCTCCTTTGTTGGTTTTCCCTCAAATTTAACAGCTATTGAAGCCATGTGTCCGTTAGAAACCGGCACACGGATGCAGGTAGCGGAAATTTGTATATTTGCTTCAAGATTTATAGCTCCGTTTTTCAGTTTACCCCAAATCCTTAATGGTTCCCTCTCCGACTTTTCTTCTTCACCGGGGATAAGCGGGTTAACGTTATCGTTCATTTCCGGCCAGTTCCGTAAAGTCCTCCCGGCACCTGAAACGGCCTGAAGTGTGGTTACTATAACCTCGGTCGGCTTAAATTGCATTAGAGGAGTTAGCATCGGAACATAAGATTGAATTGAGCAATTTGGCTTAACTACAATTAATCCTTTATCCCAACCACGTTTTTTTCTTTGAATATCTATTAATTCAAGATGGCCGGGATTTATCTCAGGTAAAATCATCGGGATGTCTTCTGTCCAGCGGTGGGCTGAATTGTTGGAAACAACTGCAATCCCTTTTGAAGCATAAGCTTCTTCGATCCGGCGGATGGAATCCTTATCAACATCAATTGCACAAAAAACCAGTCTAACCTCCGGCACAATAGAATCAATGTCCTCCTCAACAGCAAAAAGTTTCATCTCCGATACGGATTCGGGAATCGGCTCCTCCATAACCCATCTGCCCTCAGCGGCTTCTTTGTATTTTTTTCCGGCTGAACGGGGAGACGCAGCTAAAGCTACAACCTCGAAATAAGGGTGGTTTTGTAAAAGCGTGATAAAGCGCTGGCCAACCATGCCTGTAGCTCCCAATATTCCAACTGGTATCTTTGTCGTGCCCATGTTTATTTAGATTAGTTTTAAGTTCTTGAGGACTTTTTTCAAAGCCTCCTCGCTTTTGGTCTCAAGGGGAACAAGCGGTAACCGTAGCCCGAGTTCAATTTTTCCCATCAGAGATAAAGCAGTTTTGACCGGGATCGGGTTTGATTCAATAAAATTGATGTTCATCAAATCCCAAAGTTGGTAATGCAGGGTTTTTGCCTTGTCCCAGTCCCCGGCCAGGGCGGCATGAACCATTTCCGAAAATTGGGAGGGCACTTCGTTGCAAACAACAGAGATACATCCCTGGCCTCCGGCAGCAATTAAGGGTAAAGTAAAGGCGTCATCTCCGGATAAAACCGAAAAATCCTCCGGCCCTTCGGTTGCGGCCAGTTTTATTATCTCCATCATCTGAATGATTGAGCCGGATGCCTCCTTAACAGCTTTTACCAATGGAACTTCCCTGGCAACCCTGATGATATTAGCCGGTGAGACATTTGATCCGGTCCGGCCGGGGACGTTATATATAACAACTGGCAGGCCAATTTCATCGGCGATGGCTTTAAAATGGGCGACCAAACCGTTTGGGGTAGGTTTGTTATAAAAAGGAGTGACATGCAAAAGTGCATTAGCACCGGCTTTTTTAGCTATTTGGGAAAACCTGATGGCCTTATTGGTATCGTTTGATCCGGCTCCGGCAATTACCGGGATCCGGCCGTTGACTTGTTTAACGACAGTTTCGATCACAGTTTGGTAATCATTCTCATCCATGGTTGCGGCCTCGCCGGTTGACCCGCAAGGGACAATAGCGTCAATCCCGCCTTGGATCTGAAACTCGACAAATTTTCTAAGTGCAGGCAAGTCAAGATCACCGTTTTTCTTAAACGGTGTAATTATTGCCGGTATTGAGCCAAAGAATTTTATTGACATAAAATTAAGTTTTCCAAGATACAATGACCAAGTATTCCAAACAAATCATAAATTCAAAATCTCAAATATAAAAAACTTGATACTTATGGTTTGGTTTTTGTGATTATTTGTTACTTTTATCTTGTTTCTTGGTCATTTATTTGATGATTTCATCAAAAGCGTATACCCCTTTCTTGTCTTGAATAAATTCCGCTGCCATAACTGCTCCCTCGGCATAGCCCCGGCGGGAGTGATTCTGGTCCGAAAGAACAATCGAATCGGCCGCCGAATCAAAGACTACCTCATGCATTCCCGGGTTTCGACCACCCCTGATAGAGGCAAAATGCAGCTCTTCGGTTTCTATTTTACGGTCAAGCCTACCGGTTTGCAATTTCTTCTTTTTAGGGAAATTATCCAGAATAGTTTGGGCGGTTTTAAAGGCAGTGCCGGAAGGGCTGTCTTTTTTGCCGCTGTGGTGGACCTCGTATCCGTAAACGTCATAGTTGCCATACTTGGCACAAAGCCTTGAGGCCGTCTCAACCAGCCGGAAAAAAATATTAGTGCCGATGGCGAAATTCTGTCCATAGATCAGGCCGGTTCCGGCTTCTTTAACCCAACTATCGACCTTGTCTATATGCTCATACCAGCCGGAAGTGCCGACGACCATATTTTTACCAAGTTTTAAGACCCTTTGAATGTTCTCTAAGGCTGCTTCGGGTGATGAAAAATCTATCACCACATCGGCATTTTTTATACCATCCTCATCAAAACCTCGGGAATCAGAACTGATTGAGGAAATTTGATGCTTGGTTCCTTCATTAACTACTTTCTCAATTTCCTGACCCATATTCCCATAACCTATTAATGCAATCTTCATATTTTAATTCCTCCTGCAAACAAGCCGTCAATTTTAACCGGTCTTATTCTGAGCGGTTGACCGGATAATATTTGAGCGTGAACCAGCCGGACGGCTTTTTTAACATCTTTTTCATCTACCACAAAACTAATATTAACATTTGAAGCGCCGAAAGAAATCATTCTGATAGAAATTTTATTCCGGTGAAAAAGCCCGGAAACCTCAGTAAGGACATGAGACGATTCTATAACATCCTCACCGATTAAGGAGATTGTTCCGACCCCCGAAGATTGAGTTACACCGGCAAACTTTTCCAGTTCGGCTATCGCTCTTGCAACCTTCGGGTTTTCATCTAAAGTAATTGAAACACTGACCTCGGAAACGGAAACCAAATCTACAGAGATTTCTTCCCTGGCGAAAATGTCAAAAATTCTGGCCAGATAGCCTTTGCTAAAAAGCATATCGGTTGAATGGATATTTATTAAAGTAGTTTTCAACTTCGAGGTAACTGCTTTAACTCCTTTTTTGCGGGTCGGTTCGTTTGTTATTAAGGTTCCCTTGCTTTTTGGATTGAATGTGTTTAAAACCCTGACCGGAATATTTCTCAAAATTGCCGGCCTGATTGTTCTAGGATGTAAAACTTTGGCCCCGAAAGTTGCTAACTCGGAAGCTTCCTTATAGGAAATCCGGTCAATCAATTTGGCGTCTTCAACAACTCTCGGGTCGGCGGTAAAAATGCCGTCAACATCTGTCCATATTTGGACTTCAAGTGCATTCAGACAATGGCCTAAGATGGAGGCGGTATAATCCGAGCCTCCTCTTCCCAGGGTGGTAGTTCTGTTATCCGGTGTTGAACCTAAAAACCCGGTTATTACCGGAACAATACCGTTATTAAGAAGTGGACCAATTATTTTTCTGACTTTTTTCTCGGTCGGTCCGGGGATAAAGTCTGCCGATCCGAAAATATCATTCGTGATAATGCAGTCTGTAGATATAATCTGCCGGGATTTAATGTTCCGCTCATTTAAAGCTTCGGAAACTATAAAAGAGGATAAAGTTTCTCCAAGGGATACGATTTTATCCGAAAATTCCGGGGTGTTATTGCTTGATTCTAAGAGTGTCTCCAATTCACCGATTCTTTGGTTCAAATAACCGGCAGCTTTTGTCCGGTTTGCAGGTGCCAGGAGGCTCTCGATCAAAGACAAATGAATCCGGCGTATTTCTTCCTGGTGAGAGTTGAACTTGTGCTTTGGTAATTTTAGAAAAGCCAACAGTTTATCCGTAATTCCGCTTAATGCGGACACGACGATTACTACCGGATTTGTAGATTGCCCGGTGATTTCGGCTATGGTTTGGATTCCGTTTGCCGTAGCAACAGAAGTGCCACCAAATTTCATCACGACTGGTTCGTTAATACTCATAGCGGAATGATACAGTTTAAGTTACTAAGGGTCAAATAATTCCGGATTTTGTACGATTTAACTAATTCTTGTTAATCATTTAACAAAATAAAGCTTTTTTAGGGCAAAAAAAGAGCCAAAAACTTGTAATAGTCTATGGCTCTTCTATCTATTTTTGTACCAATTACCTACGTCATTTTGAAAGGCACGTTACTCTCCCAATCCGAAACCGCAATTACACACGGCGTTAAGGTAAGGTTTGCAATCCTTTGATAGACCCAGGATGACTCCGCTTGCTTTCCCAACCAATATCACTGGCATATTGATTTATGGTACCAACCGAACTGAAAATGAAATAGGGTTCTTCTGTCTCCCTTTTCTTCACTCTCCTAAAAACTTCGGAGCTGAATTAATATTACTCTTATATGAGAATGGGTTGTCAAGACAGTAAATAATAAAAAGAAGCGGATTGCGGATGTTGGATGATTCTTTTCTTCGATATACTTAATGTAAATACAATCTTAAATGACTTTGGAGATGATTTCCTATAATATTCAATATGGAAAAGCTTTGGACGATGTTGCAAAGTGGATTACCGGAAAAAACCCCGATATTTTTTGCCTACAAGAATTTCCGGAAGATGAGATAGGTAGATTTAAACCTGACTACCAGCAGCTTTTTGTTTCATCATTTAATAAAGGCGGAAGAACATACGGAGAATTAATTGCTTACAAGAAGAGAATGAGGCTTGTTTCGGCTTTTGGTATTGACTTAGGTGTCAAACGCCCCATACCACTTATCTCCTCATCCTCAGGTAGAAGAACTGCGCTGGTAGCAAGCCTTGAAACTCAGATTGGTAATATTATTGTTGGGAATATCCACCTAGAGTGGCTGGCAAGGTCCAAATATAAGTTAAACCAGTTTGAGAGGGTCTTAGCGAGTGTTAACCAGGCTTACCCGGATTTAGAATTGCCAATAATTTTAGCAGGCGATTACAATTATTCTCATATATTTTCAGGTAGCGGTTTAAAAGAATATGCAGGTGAAGCAGGTTATAAACTAGCCGGTGAGTTGAATACCCACAGTTTTCTTGCTTTAGAACACCAGGTAGACCATGTATTTTATAGGGGGTGTTTGGTTAAGGACCTTAGGACTGAAGAAGTAGATTATTCAGACCACAAGCCGTTATTATTTAAAGTCAGTCGAAGCGGCGGATGACGCCAGAGCATTTGCCCTGGATTTGAACTTCACCAATATTGACATAAATCGGGTCCATGGCCGAATTGGCCGGTTCGAGGCGGATTCTATCAGGCTCGCGGAAGAATTTCTTCAGGGTCGCGAGCCCGGAATCCAGTAAGGCAACCACGATGTCTCCGTCTGACGCGTGGTTCTGCTCTTCGATAATGACATAATCTCCGTCAAGTATTCCCGATTCAATCATCGAATCGCCCTTAACCTGTAAAACATAGGATTTCTTTTTATCTGAGATCATCTGCGGTGAAACCGAGACGGTAGCTGTCGGGTCTGTATAAGGCATGATGGGTTGGCCGGCGGCAATATAACCTAAGAGTGGGATTTCGATAGTTCTTGGTTTAATATTAAACTCGTCTAAAAGTTCAATTCCCCGGACTGTACCTTCAAATTTGCGGATAGCACCTTTTTTGACTAAAGCCATCAGATGCTCGTGAACGGTAGCAAGAGACGAGAGACCCATTGCTTCGGCAATTTCACCTAAAGTCGGTGAATAGCCGTATTTATCAATATATTCCCTTAGAAAAATTAAAATATCTTTTTGTCTTTTGTAAAGTACCGCAGGCATACCGTAACCTTACCAAACTATTACCGAATCTGTCAATCCGATCAATCCCGATTGTATCGGGATCAATCTATATCAAATTATACAAAACCGAAGAAATTGCATATGATTTTTTAATGAAGCTTAGCGAAGAGAGATTTTAAGGAAAAACGTATTTTGTGGTTAAGCAGGAGGGAATTACCGCGAACAAGCCAAGCATCACTAAGGATATGAGGAAATACTTAAAGGCAGTTTTCTTTGATAAAGTTGTTTCAGCAGGTTGAGATTTTAGAGCCTTGGGTAGGATAGATAAAAGCAAAGGAATAGTAAGAACCTGGACAACAGAGAAAGTGCACCAGATTGAAGGAATATCAGTACAAAAATTCAAGCCCCAGCTTGAGTATCCCCAGAAAGAATAGATTGCGCTGAGGATGAATGAAACATCGGCAAATGCCAATAAACCCAGAAGCACAGCCGTACCGGAGACATTTTTATCCAAGGCTTTTCTTTGGGTAAAAGCGCAAATATGAAAGTAAAAAAACATAATCAGCCAATACGCTCCCCAAAGGGCTATCGAGAAATGTTTTAAATAAAAACTATGAGCTTGAAATCCCATCGGTACAGAGAACATATGTAGCGCCAAGCCGATGAGGCCTATAATGAAATATTTAGCATGAAGATTCCGGTTGTATAATTTCTCCAGAGCAAATAAATAAAACAGCATTGCGGATATGGATATGAGTAGCCCTGTCTTGTAGACGATCTGGTTGTTTGTAACAAGCGATAAAAACTCAAATAGTTGATGTCCACCAATCAGCGCCGTGGCAATAAGGGAAGTAGTCAGGAAGGGGAGCAGCCATTTTTTGCCGGTCTTCTTATATTGCTCCGAGTAGCGAAGGTAGAAAAAAATCGTAGAAATAACGATAATACTTCCGGTAGTAAGCTGAACCTCTTTGCTATAACACATCAATTAATATTGACCTAAATATTAGTTATTTTCAATAGAATTCAGATATCAGGAAGTTATAATTACAAATTAGCCCTATAGTTTGATAATCACCAAAAAGTAAGATATAATTATAGGATGTTTGAAAGACAATCTGGACTTTTAGTGCCGGGAACAAATCTTCTTGACATGCGAGTTGTTGGCCAGACAGAGGCTTTAGATATTTGGTATCAACAGTCTCAAGGTAATGTTTTTCCAGGTAGAAAATTGGTTGTAATTTTTGAGCCTGGAATGCGGCGCGGAGGTGTTACCACAGGTGCTCTATCTGGACTTCTCACGGAGGGATTTAAGCCAAGTGGAGCACAGGCACTTGTCGGATCTTCGGTGGGAGGAACCATAGCCAGAGAGTATGCGGGGGAGAATCTTGATGCGTTAAAAGCATTATTTATTGATGATCGTCGTCCAAATCCAGATGGCCAAAGGATGATTTTCTTAGACAAAAAAAAGTCTGCCCTTAGTGGATTTCGTCGCAACTGAAAAATTGTTTAGAGAAGAAGGTGCGCCAGAAGAAGTAGTCAAGGCTGCAGCGCCTGATATTTATGTTGGACTTCGAAATATGGCGACTGGTTTGAGTGAATTCGTAGATTTAAAAGGCGTACAGGATTCTGTTGACTTGGTCATATCATCCATGTCAGTACACTCTATAACTAAAAGAAGACGAAGGCGGGTTATCACAAAAGATGGCCGAAGAATAATGGGTGCGGATCCTCTAGATAGCCTTGGTAGGTTAGTTGAAGTTGCTCTTAATAAATTAAAAGCAACAGATGTTGTGATTTTTTGTACTTCTAATCCTTTCGATTATGGAATATTTGATAATGCTTTTGATCATGCAGTTAACATTATCGAGTACGGACGAAATAGAAGACACTTATTTAAAGCTCTTTATGAATTAAGATATGCTAATAAAAGTCCTGAGTATTTTACAGATCTCTTTTCCGGTTCAAGAGGAGTAAATATATTAGGTTTTTACCCGGGTCGAATGCCTATACGTCCAAACGAATTAGATCTTGACCTAATGTCAGCTGCCGTTAATGAAGCAGAATTGTTTGGTCGTCAAATAGGAGCAGAGACTCGTCTAAGATTAATGGCAGCTTAAGGCCATTACTATTTGCCATTTAGCAATTTTCTGTTATTATTTGTTTTGATGAATTATCAAATTGGAATTATTGGGTACGGGATTGTGGGGCAGGCGGTGGAGTATGGATTTAAGGGTGAAGATATTCATATTTATGATAAATTCAAGAATTATTTAACTCTTCCTGAAGTTTGTAAGAAATCCGAATTCATATTTGTTGCGGTTCCCACTCCTATAATGGAGAATGAATCCGGTATTGATCTTTCGATAGTTGAACAGGTGGTGGGTGAGATTGCAAACGAGGTTGAGGGTACTGACAAAATAGTAGTCCTGAAATCAACAATCGTTCCGGGCACTACAGCGTCTTTTGAGAAAAAATATCCTAAGGTTAATTTTTGCTTTAATCCTGAATTTTTAACCGAGGCCAATTTTTTGGAAGATTTTGTAAAATCTGACAGATGCGTTGTTGGTGCCTCAAATGATTTAACCTCCAGAAGAGTGATTTCGCTTTATAAAAAACACTTCCCCCATATGCCGATGTTCCAAACCGATCCGACTACCGCCGAAATGGTGAAATATATGGCCAATTGTTATCTTGCCAGCAAAGTCATATTTGCCAATGAGATGTTTGATATCTGCGAAAAGTTAGGGATTAAGTACGAGGAGGTTAAAAAATTAGTCGTAGCCGACCATAGGATTTTTGATTCGCACCTGGATATTACGACTGCACGCGGGTTCGGAGGTAAATGTTTTCCTAAAGATCTGTTGGCGCTTCGGGCTATGGCCCGCGAAAAAGGTGTTGATACCTCCTTTTTAGATACGGTTTGGAAAAAGAATTTGGCGATCCGCAAAGTTCATGATTGGGACGAAATCCCCGGAGCTGTCACTAAAATTAAGAAAAATTAGGAAGTTTTATTAGTTGTGTCCGGAACTATATTTGGAGTAGCCGGAGCAGAAGGCTGCATCATCGGTGCCTCGGGTACCGGAGGAGGGGCGGCTGCAGCAGCATTCTGGGTCCGTTGGGCCTGTTTCTTCTGGATAATATTTTTTACCTCCTGGACGATTTGATCCGGTGTATAAGCTGCTTTAACTAAATAGCCGTCAGCCCCAAGTTCAAAGCCCTGTTTAATAACTGCATCCTGGCCCAGGTTTGTTAATAGAACTACCACAATGTTTTTAGTTACCGGATTCTGGCGGATGCTTTGTAAAATCTGCAATCCATTTATGTCCGGAAGCATGATATCAAGTAAAACCAAATCATAAGCATTTTTGGTTATTGCCGCTAAACCGTCCTGTCCGGTGCCAAAAGCATCTGTGCTAAAACCGGATAAATCGAGCTGTCTTTTGAAGAGGTCACGTATAAAGTCTTCGTCTTCAACCAAGAGTACCTTCATAAAGTCATTCTAGCACAGAAAGTCAATGATAAATACTAAAAAATTAAATAGCTTTTGTCAGCAAATTAATATCAAATGATTGGTTCACGGCCGGTAGTGAAAATGAGAAAGTTGAGCCTCTTCCAAAGCCCTCCGATTCCGCCCAGATCTTTCCATGGTGAAGTTCAATAATCGCTTTAGACAGGTATAAACCAAGGCCGTTTCCTTTTGAAGCCTGCTCCGCCGGGCCGCCCTGGATGCGGAAAAATTTTGAAAAAAGCCGGGGTAAGACATCCTTAGGGATGCCTTTACCGGTGTCTTTAATATGAGTGCTGATAAATTCGTCTTTTTGATCTATCCAAATCTCGATTCTGCCCTGAGGCTCGGTATAAGTTAAAGCATTGGAGATAATATTATTTAAAACTTCATTAATTCTAACCAGATCAACCTGGACCGATAATTTAAGCCCCTGCGGAGGGGTAAATATTAAATTGATCCGCTTTTCATCTGCCCTATGCTGAAAAGTTTCTACCTGGGAAGCAACATTGGTGACCCAATCGATCACCTGGGTATTTAAGCTCATTGCCCCTCTTTCAACCCGGGCCACGCTTAAAAGATTCTCTACCAGACCTGACAGTTGCTGGGTTGAAGTATTAATCCGGCGGATGAACATTAATTGTTCCGGAGTCAGTTTTTTTTCGTTTTCGGACAGAAATACCGAGATATAACCCTTAACAGAGGTCAGGGGAGTCCTTAGTTCGTGAGCGGCCATTGAAACGAAGTCAAGTTTCATCGCTTCAAGTTGTTTCTCCTTGGTTCTGTCCTGGAGCAGAATAATCACCGAAGTATCAACAATTTCCCCCTGGGGAGGCTGATAGACCGATATATCGGCGATGGCCTGGCGGTTAATATTACTGATAACCTTGATTTCCGATCCGCTGTATATTTTAATTTCCGGAGTATTTGCAGAAATATCCGGTGATTTTTTTTGAATTGGTGCGTAAGTTGAAGGCAAAATTTCCCGGTTCTGTTTATCGTAAAACCTGACAAACTGGTCAATACGTTTGCCTAAAACATTCATTTTTTGGACACCGGTGATATTTTGGGCGGCCAGGTTAATGAATTTCACCTCAAACTTTAAATCCAGGATAATAACAGGATCGGTTATTTCAAGAAGTGATATCTCAAAAAGTTTATTTTCGGCAGTATTAACATTAGTCAGGTTTGATAGCGTTTGATTATCCTGGACAAGCGATGACTGGAGACGGGACAGCATAAGATAGACCGGTTGAAAATCGAAAAGGTTGGTGTTTTCGGGTAAGGGTTTAAAAGTCCGGCTCAAAATACTTTGCAGGACATTTCCGGTGACCGCAAGCGGTTTAAGGTATTTTTTATCAATATATTTGGAAAATAAATAGCCGGTTAAGCTTAGAAAAGGTAAAATTATAATTGTCCCTAAAACTAACTGGCCAAGGGATTTAAAATAGGGGGTATATGCGCTTAAAACCCAGGCAAGTATTGCCAATATGGCTGCAGGTGAAGCCATTAGTGCGAACAGGCCAATGTCTTTAAGCCGGGCAGATTTGGGCATTTGTAATATTATACCGCTTTGGAATTTATTCTTGCTAATACCGGGTAGCTTGGCTGCGCGGACACAACTTGGCAAGAAGAACATAGATACTCCGTCGGCTTGCTGCGGAGTAGTTCATTTAGCGTCTTTTCAAGTTTCGGGTTTTTTTGGTAAAATGACTTTGTCATCCTGATCCGCCAGCTGGCGGAGAAAGATCTCTCAATTTATCTGAGTTACAATAATGTATCTGATATTCATCAGAGATCCCTCGCTTCGCTCAGGATGAAAATTTATATGAATAAATTTTCAATTTCCAGCCAGTTTAAACCTACCGGTGATCAGCCTCAGGCAATTGAGAAGCTAGTTGCAGGACTGAAAAAAGGAGAGAAAAGCCAGGTGCTTCTAGGTGTAACCGGATCCGGAAAAACTTTTACCATGGCCAATGTCATAGAAAGAACCCAAAGGCCAACCCTGATCATTTCCCATAACAAGACTTTAGCCGGGCAATTAGCCCAGGAATTTAAATCTATTTTTCCCGATAACGCTGTTGAATATTTCGTTTCTTACTACGATTATTACCAACCCGAGGCCTATATCGCCGCTTCCGATACCTATATCGAGAAAGAAACCCAGATTAACGAGGAAATTGAAAAATTAAGACTTTCGACAACAACCTCTTTAGTTACCCGCCGGGATGTGATTGTTGTGGCTTCCGTTTCCTGTATCTATAACCTGGGTTCGCCGAAGGAATATATCGGTGCCACCATGGAGCTTAAGGCCGGTATGCATCTGTCTCCCGATTCGATCATTAAGATGCTGACGAAAATGTTCTATACCCGGAATGAGATTGATTTTAAACGTTCAACCTTCCGGGTTAAAGGAGATACCATCGATATTTTCCCCTCGTACGCCGATCATGCTTTGCGTTTGGAATTACTGGGCGATAAAGTTGAGCGGATATCGGTTTTGGATCCCTTAACCGGTGATATTACTCCCACAACTCAGACAATTACGGTTTATCCGGCCAAACACTACATAACTCCCGAACAAAGATTAATGCCGGGAATTACTCAAATAGAAGAAGATTTAAGATTAAGGATTAAAGATTTGAAAGCGCAGAATAAACTGATAGAAGCGCAAAGACTGGAACAGAGGACAAATTACGATATCGAAATGATCCGCGAGTTTGGGTATTGCAACGGCATTGAAAACTACTCCCGGTATTTTGAGGGCCGGGCTCCGGGCGAACCGCCTTATTCTTTAATGGAGTATTTTCCCAAAGATTTTCTGGTGATTATCGATGAGTCACATATAACCATTCCCCAGATCAGGGGAATGTATAACGGTGACAGGGCCCGCAAAGAAACTTTGGTTGATTTCGGATTTAGACTTCCTTCGGCTTTAGATAACCGGCCGCTTAAATTTGATGAATTTTTAAGGCGGATTAATCAAACTATTTATGTTAGCGCAACGCCTGATGAATACGAACTGTCTTTGGCTGCTTCAGGCGGGTCGCCTGTTAAAAAAGAAAATACCCTTGAAGAAGCACCGCTTATAAAAATAGGAGATGCTGATTGGTACGCCCAGCCAAATGTGGCTCAGCAGTTAATCCGTCCAACCGGAATTATTGATCCTGAAATCGAAGTCAGAAAAACCGAAGGTCAGATTCCGGATGTAATGAGAGAGGTTGAAGCAAGAGTCAAGAAGCACGAGAGAGTTTTGATAACGACTTTAACTAAGAGAATGGCGGAAGATTTATCAGAGTATTTGGCAGAGAGGCAGGTCAAAGTGACTTATCTGCACTCGGATATTGAAACACTCAAACGCGCCGATATTTTGCAGTCTTTGCGCATGGGGGAGTACGATGTTATCGTCGGTATCAACTTGCTCAGAGAAGGTCTGGATCTCCCCGAAGTCTCCCTGGTTATTATTCTTGATGCCGACAGAGAAGGGTTTTTGCGCTCCCGGACATCGCTGATCCAAACAATGGGCCGGGCAGCCAGACATATTCAGGGAAAAGTCATCATGTACGCGGATTCGGAAACTAAATCCATGAAAGCGGCGATCGAAGAGGTCGCCCGTCGCCGGGAATACCAGCTGGCTTACAATAAAAAGCACGGCATTACACCTAAATCAATCAGTAAGGCTTTACGGGACAGGTTGATAGAAAAAGTTGAGGAAATAGAAGAGAAATCCGGTAAAAAGGATTTAAGTATTGATGATATTCCGGAAAAGGATAAAGCGGAAATGGTAAAACTTCTGGAAGCCCAAATGCAGGAAGCCGCCAGTTTACTCGATTTTGAACAAGCAGCCAAAATTAGGGATCAGATAAAAGAATTAAGTATTTAATAAAGTGGACTTGCTGACAAACTGGACATAATTAAAGGTTTTCTCAGCTGAAAATTTTCCATTAAAATATTTACTAAATCTATTTCCCAATCTTTTGATGTTGGTGATATATATACTGATTCTATTAATTTGTCTAAATCAACTTCTAAGTATATTCCATCAGGACTATTGTCGTTTTCCGATTTTGGACGGAAACTAGCTTCAGATAGCCGTGCTAGGATTACCCTTAATTCATATTCATATTCAAAACTTTTCCTTTTTCTAATAAAAGGATTTAATAGATTCTTCGTATCAATAAGGTCTTTATCATAATCAATATATTTTACTTTCCCAATAAAGATATCTTCTTTCAAATTTTTGAAGCTGTTTTTTAAACCTTTAAAAGTTGATTGAATCGCTATGCCTTTTCCTCCTTGAGAGTATAAGTTCCACATTGCTGCTGATTCATGAGAATTCATATGCCAACTGCTAATATAAACATGTTCCCTTATCTGTTTAGCAAATTCAGAAATTTGTCTTTCGATATTTAAATTGGGATTTCCCCGAGCGACACTTTTAAAGAACTCACTTCTTGTATCTACAGATTTTTTAGTATAAGAACCTTCGAAGGCATCTTCAAGTTTACTTGCTTTTGGAAAATACAAATTCTTTTTGGATATCATATATGCAAATTTTGCTATATCTAGATAACGCCAAATTTTGATATCTTCACTTCTGGGAGCTGTGAAACTAGGGTGAGTTTGATACATAATTTACACTACAAAGTATAGTTTGTTTTATAGGTTTCTTTCAATACATTAGGGGTTTAAAAAGTTTTGTAAATCTGGTAAAATTTTCAGTCGGCCAGCTGGTTGACTGTTTCGCCTAAAATTCGTGAGTCTAAAAATTGCTAAATTGTTACATTGTTGAATTGTTAGAACACAAAAAATTTCTATGAACGATAAAATTATCATTAAGGGCGCACGGCAGCATAACCTTAAAAATATAGACTTAGAAATTCCAAAGAACAAATTGGTCGTGTTTACGGGGATTTCCGGTTCAGGCAAGTCTTCCTTAGCTTTCGATACCCTTTATGCTGAAGGTCAGCGGAGGTATGTTGAGTCGTTATCCGCTTACGCCAGGCAATTCTTAGGAGTTATGGACAAGCCTGATGTTGATTATATTGAAGGGTTGTCTCCGGCGATTTCGATTGATCAAAAAGCTGCCTCGCATAATCCTCGTTCAACAGTTGGCACTACAACTGAAATTTATGATTACATGAGGCTGTTATTTGCCCGGATCGGTCATCCCCACTGTCCTGTTTGCGGCCGGGAAATTTCCAGGATGAGTGTCCAGCAGATTGCGGAAGCGGTCATAAATAAAATTAAGGACTCTTCAAAGAAACAGTACAGATTCTTCATTATGGCGCCGGTTGTTAAAGACCGCAAAGGCGAATTTACTTCGCTTTTTGAGGATTTGAGGAAAAAAGGTTTTTCCAGAATCAGAATTGATGGTCATCTTCGCGAGTTATCCGAAGATTTTATGATCCTGAAAAATAATAAGCATACAATTGACGTTATCGTGGACAGGTTAGTATTAAACACTAAAAGTGTTCAAGAACAATCTAATTACTCAAGACTCTCTCAATCGATTGAGACAGCAGCCAAAATGGGTGAAGGTTCTGTTATTATATCTGAAGTTTTGGATGCGTCTTTAGATTTCCCCCAAAATCCTAAAAAACTTGAGGATCATTTATACTCGGAAAGATTCGCTTGTCCTCTGGATAATATTGCATTAGCCGAGGTTGAACCAAGGTTATTTTCGTTTAACTCACCCCACGGCGCATGTCCCGAATGTACAGGATTGGGCTCGCTTTTAGAAATTGATCCGGAGCTAATATTAAATCCAATTTTATCCATTGCAGAAGGCGGAATTTTACCTTGGAGCAAACTGGCCACAAACGAAACCTGGTTTACGAGGCTGATTGAAGCCGTCGGAAAACAGTTTGGTTTTAATTTAAGTACCAGATTAGGCGAACTTTCTGAAGAAGCAAGGAAAATTTTGCTTTACGGCGCCGGGGAAATAGAATTTGAAGTTGAGGGTAAAAACAGGCAGGGCCGTTGGACTAGTTTTTATTCGGCTTTTAGAGGTCTGGCCGAGTATTTGAAGGAAAGATATAAAGAGACAGAGTCGGAATGGGTTAAATCGGAAATAGAAAAATATATGGTTAGGGAGATCTGTCCTAAGTGTAAGGGAGCCAGGTTAAAAGATGAATCATTATCGGTAACTGTTGATAAGTTAAATATAGCCGAAGTGACAACCATGGCTATCAGGGAGGCATTGGGGTGGACAAAAAAATTGGAAGTTGACTCGTCGCTCAGTGAGCGTGAGGGAATAATTGCTAAAGCCATACTAAAAGAGATCATCTCCAGATTGCAATTCCTGGTTGATGTCGGGCTTGATTATCTGACTTTAGACCGGGCATCAATGACTTTGGCAGGAGGGGAGTCCCAAAGGATCAGGCTGGCTTCTCAAATCGGCTCCGGTTTGTCAGGGGTCTTGTATGTTTTGGATGAACCATCGATCGGACTGCACCAAAGGGATAATACCAGGCTGATCACCACCTTAAAAAAACTCAGGGAGTTGGGTAATACTGTAATTGTTAACGAACATGATGCTGAAACAATGCTGGAGTCTGACTATATGTTTGAAATTGGCCCCGGAGCCGGCGAACATGGTGGAAAGATCGTGGCTTTTGGAACTCCGCAGGATATTTTAGATAATCCCGAATCATTAACCGGTAAATATTTATCCGGTAAAAAGAAAATTGAAATCCTGCCGGAGAAAAAACCTTCTGAAAATACCGGATTTTTGGAAGTTGTTAAAGCTTCGGAGCATAATTTGAAAAATATCTCGGTTAAATTCCCCTTAGGCAGGTTAATTTCTATAACCGGGGTTTCAGGCTCCGGTAAATCAACCCTGATCCATGATGTCTTATATAAAACTTTAGCCCAAAGATATTACCGCTCGAAAGAGAAACCAGGTAGTCACGAGCAGGTTTTAGGGACGGAAAATATTGATAAAGTTGTTTTAGTAGATCAATCTCCAATCGGTCGGACCCCACGGTCAAACCCGGCAACTTATACAGGTGCCTTTACGTTTATCCGCGAACTTTTTGCTTCCAGCCCGGAAGCTAAGATCCGCGGTTATGGACCGGGACGCTTCTCGTTTAATGTTAAAGGAGGCCGTTGTGAGGTTTGTGAGGGTGACGGCCAAATTAAAATCGAGATGCAATTTTTGCCTGACGTATTCGTGGCCTGCGAAGGTTGCGGAGGCAAGCGTTATAACCGTGAGGCTTTGGAAATCCACTTTAAAGATAAAGATATCTCTCAGGTATTGGATATGACTGTTGAAGAATCGTTGGATTTTTTTACCAACATTCCGCAAATAAAGAATAAGCTGGTTGTTTTAAATGATGTCGGTTTAGGCTATATCAGGCTTGGACAACCGGCAACAACTTTATCCGGGGGAGAAGCGCAGAGAATTAAACTGTCTTCGGAATTATCCAAACGCCAAACCGGAAGGACGATTTATATCCTGGACGAGCCGACAACCGGATTGCACTTTGCCGATATTGAACGATTGTTAAAGATTCTTCGTCGCCTGGTAGATCTGGGTAATACTGTAATTATCATTGAGCACAATCTTGATGTTATTAAAAATGCCGACTGGATTATTGATTTGGGTCCTGAAGGGGGAGTTGGAGGAGGGACTTTAGTTGCAGAGGGGACGCCGAAGCAAATTGCAGCTACAAAAAATTCTTACACCGGTCAATATTTGGCAAAAATACTGTGAAGTTTGTACAATGATTAAAGACTGGAGATTAATGATTAGAAAAAAATCCAATCGTTAATCTTAAATCTTCTTGCATGATAAAAATCTTCAAGCTACTTTTAGCTACTGCTCTAGTTTACTTTAGTCTGTGGCTAACACCTATTGTACATGCTGCTGACGAGTTCTCCTCTAGCTATGAGGTTTTATATTCTTTGTCTGAGGATGGCAAAACCGATGTCAAGCAGGACATTAAGCTTAAAAACCTTACCGATAAATTCTTTCCTTCCAGCTTTAGCTTAACTTTACCCGGAAAGGGCATTTCCGAACTTGAGGCAGCCGACTCTCAAGGTCCGTTAGAGGTTGTTATTTCCGAAGAAGGAGACAATACCAAACTGACAGTTAAGTTCACCAACCAGCAAATCATCGGACTGAATAAGGAGTATGGATTTAATTTAAAATTTAGAAGCGACAGAATAGCCAGGCGGTTGGGTAAAGTTGTCAGTGTCAACATCCCCAAGGTCTCACAAAACAGCCAGATTGACAGTTTTAATATAACTTTATCGGTACCCAGTTCGTTCGGAGACCCGGATTTTATTACTCCAAAACCGTCATCGCTAAGCGAATCCGGAGGAAGAATAAACTATGCCTTCAAAAGTAAAGCGGATATCCGGACAGGAATTTCAGCCATCTTCGGTCAAAGCCTGGTTTTTGGGTTTGAGGCTAAATATCTCCTTAAAAATAATTCAATTTTTCCAAAAATTTTAGACATCCCGTTGCCGGTGGATTCCCAGTATCAGCAGACATATATCGACAATATTGAACCCCGTCCGGAAAACACCCGGACAGATCAATTGGGTAACGTCCTGGCCTCTTTTAAAGTCAACCCCGGCGAGTCAACGCAAGTTCAAGTCAGGGGGGAAATTCAAACTTATTTAAAAAGCCGGGAAAAGAAAATTCTCAGTAATCCGGAAATCCAGTCATATCTTACCGGGAGCAAGTATTGGGATATTGAGAATCCGGCTATTAAAAACAAGCTGGCCGAGATTTTGTTACCGCAAAATTTGCAAAATAATCTGCAGAAGGCAGCTGAAATCGATAAGTACGTCAGTAATTTTTTGCAATTTGACTACGGCCGGCTGTCGGGAAATGATTTTAAGAGGTTTGGCTCGGTGACGGCGCTTAATAATCCGGAAAAGTCTTTATCGGCAGAATTTGTTGACCTGGAATTAGCCCTGCTTAGGGCGGGTCAGATCCCGGCCAGACAGGTGATAGGATTTAGCTTGGCCGAAGCCGGGAAACCGTATGCTTTTTACAATAACGGGCTGCATAGCTGGGTGGAGATTTATGATCAGGGAGCAGGTTGGGTGATTTCGGATCCGGTCTGGGAAAGCACCACTAAAGGGGGACAGTTTTTTAATTTTAATGACCTGACGCATTTAAGTTTGGCTATCGGCAATGGTATGGATGATTTTGTTTTGCCGGAGGCCGTTAATACGGTGTTTTTGGATAAGGATATTGTTGAGCGCAAGGAAGCCCGGCTGGACATTAAAGTAGACTCAAAAATTTTATCAGGTTTTCCTTCAAAGCTAAAAATCAGGATTGATAATGTAGGCAATGCGGCTTTTCCGGCAAGCGAATTAAAAATTGACACGGCCAAAATTTTACTGGAATCTCCGGGCCAGTCGCCTGAAATTACCAAACTTATAAAAACACCGGTAATCCCTCCTTCCGGTAATTTGGAATACGAACTGAACCTCAAAACCGGGGCAATCTGGCATTCTTACCAGGATGTTTTACAGATAACTTTTGCCGGAGCAAGAGAAACCCGGGTTATCTCGGTTGAGCCGATACTTTCTTATAAAATTTTTGCCGTTGAAATTATCGGAGGGGTAATTATTATTGCTTTATTTTATTCGCTTATTTTATTGGTTCACCATAAATCTACAAGAAAGTCTTCTTAAACGTAATATCTCAGGCTATTGTGAGCTGAGCTCGCCTTTTGTTAATTCAAAAGGTAAAATACGCTGATGTTGCCTTCGTTTGTTAATCCCGAAATAATTCCTCATAAACCCGGAATTTATATCTACAAAGATAAAAGCGGGAAAGTGATTTATGTGGGGAAAGCGGTTGATTTATTCAGCCGGGTTTCTTCGTATTTTAATAACACCTGGAAGGATGTTAAAACTGCCAAACTGGTGGAGAATATTGCCGCGGCTGAAACAATTATTGTTGAATCGGAAATTGAAGCCTTAATACTTGAGGCGAATTTAATTAAAAAATTCATGCCTCTCTATAACATCCGCCTGACAGATGATAAGGACTATTTGTATGTGGTGATTACAGATGAGGAATTTCCGAAAGTTTTAACAGCCCGTAAAAAAGATCTGATCAAAGTTAAAAAATGGTTTGGGCCTTATCCCTCGGCAACAACCGTCAAAGAAACGCTAAAGAAATTAAGAAGGGTTTTTCCCTGGTGCAGTGGGATGGGGTATGAATCAAGAATCAAGAATCAAGGGAAACGCAAAGCTTGTTTCTATTACCATTTGGGACAGTGTCCGGGTGCATGTGTTGGAACTATTTCCAAAGAGGAATATAACAAAATTATCAGAAGATTCTCTAAGTTTTTAGATGGTAAGAAACAAGAATTGATTGAAGAATTAAATAATGAGATGGAGCTTTATTCTAAAGATTTGGAGTTTGAGGAAGCTGCAAAAGTTAAAAAGATAATTGAGGGAATAAATTACATTACAGCTCCAACGAAAATTACTAATTATTTAGTTAATCCAAACTTCCTTGAGGATTTAAACCAAAATTCCCTGGAAGAGTTACAAAAAGCTTTAAATTTGCCGGAACTTCCGGTCCGGATCGAAGCGTATGATATTTCCAATTTGTCCGGCAAAGAAGCAACCGGCTCGATGGTTGTTTTAACAAATGGTGAAATAGATAAATCTCAATATCGAAGATTCAAAATTAAGATCACAGGTAAACCAAATGATTATGCAATGCATGCGGAAATGATGGGACGGAGATTAAAACATCCGGAATGGGGAATTCCAAACTTGATATTGATTGATGGAGGGAGGGGACAGGTGACAGCTGTTAAAGCTGTCACCCTGAGCGCAGCGAAGGATCTCTTGCGAATGCAAGATTCATCAGGTAAGTCCACAGATTCTTCGCCTTCGGCTCTGAATGACATAAATAGAATTCCAATTTATGGACTGGCAAAAAGGGAAGAGTGGCTTTATCCGCCGGAAGGGGAGGTTATAAAACTCTCAAAAAGAAATTTGGGGTTAAGGCTTCTCCAAAAAATCCGCAACGAATCCCACCGTTTTGCAATCACTTATCATAAAAAACTGCGCTCTAAAGCTTTTCTGACTAAATGAAGTTCCACGCCCCGCTTCGCGTGACATGGTATCTTCTCATACTTCGCTTCACGAAAGTGAAAGAAGCATTCATCTACGGCTCAAAAATGTGCCGTGGTTTTCTGCTTCATATGATAAATCTTGTAAATTACCTCTAAATATTTATAATTACCCCATAATATGGATAGAAGAGTTGATCAATTAAGACCGAATCCTTTTGATGAGTTAAGATTTCGGTCTTCGGTAAAACCTCCTGTGTTCCACCCTGCTTCAAGAGCACAAGAGAGAAGAGTAGAGAATATTGTAAGTCCCATGGATGGTTTAAGAGATATCCCAGGATTTGATCAAGGTGCACAAAAGATTATTCTTCTTTATGCACTTGCAGCGGGTAAGGTTGAATATGACAGAGTGCAAGCCCTAAGTGAGACTACCGCGGCAAACCAGGTTGATGAAGTTTTTGCAGATATTCAGGGAAGAATTGCAATAGAGCCCATATCTGTAGCAGAGAGGCAGAGAAAGATAGGGAGGATTCATCGAGCTAGAATCAGCGTAAGGACGCATGTAGATTATGCTAGAGATTGGGCGAGGAGAGATGCTAGAGATGAGAGACATTTAGGTGTTATGGCTGAAGAACAAGCGATACATGACCATTATCCTACGAATCATCATTCGTGGAATGTCCTTACAATAGAAGGAGGTTTGGTAGGCTTTGTTTTTTCAGAATTTAAGCTTGGAAGAACAAACTCTTATGAGGAATTTAAAGGGTTAAAAAAATCAAAATTTGCATTTACTAATCATCCTAATTTGAGTGATTGTGGATGGTATTCGCTTATACCAACAAAACTCGAAGGAGTTTATTTTACACTATATGTTGATACAAGAGGGGGTAAAGGAAGAGAGGAGTTATCGGCAGAAATGGTTTATGGGAGTACGCAAATGAAGGAAAACTATAGATGGTTTGACACCACAAAACCACCAACAACGCCTCCATTTTAGATATAATTAGGTAGTGAATAAAGAAAAACTTGACCAATTTACTTTAGATATCGAATTCCTATTAATTTCTGCGGTGCAAGGTGTGGCTTTGGGAGCTTTGGCTGGTGCAGCTTCAGAACCCTTATCAAATTTAGATTTTCAATATTGGCCGTATATTTTGAGCGGGTTTTTGTTGATTTTGACTTTCTGGTCTCAGGCTATAATTCACTCCCTCTCGTTTATTAAATGGCCGCTGGATCTGGCTCATAATTTCCTGTATTTTTTAATGGGACTCGTGGAATTTTTGGCTTTCAGCCAATTACAGGATCCGTTAAGATGGTTTGTTTTTCAGTTGGCTTTTGTGATTGTTGCCTCGGTTCTATATTTTGTTGATTTAAAGTTAATCAAAGCCGGAAAGGATCATTTTGATGATACCCCGGCTCAAAAAGCCTTGTACAAACATATTTGGGATGAACAGGTGGCAGAGATGAAAACTCTAATTCCTTCAGGACTGATATTTAATAGTGCTGCGGTATTTCTGATTTGGAAGTTTCCGGATTTATTTATAACCCGCGGTTATCACTTAGGGATTGTCGGTATTCAGGTTCTGCTGACGATTTATATTATTGCGGTTTCTATAAAAAGTTTTAAAACCCGGTCTAAATTAATTTCTGGTTGCTTTAAGTAATTTAGCCTTGCAATCCGGGATTGGAGACACTGGAGAGTAAATCCCTGTGGTACTTGTGGTACATTTGATACCCGTGATACCCTTTAAATATGATTAAAGCTGTCCTGCGTGATTATCTGCTTAATTTTGCGATACTTTGGGCTGTGACTGCAATTTTTCCCGGATTGAGTTATGAAGGTGGGTTGCGGACACTGGCTATAGGGGCTGTCGGTTTAATGGCGATGAATCTGATTGTCATTCCAATTTTAAAGGTGGTTTTCCTTCCTTTAAATATTTTAACCTTAGGGATTTTTACCTGGGTCATTAATGTCATTGCCCTTTACTTATTGACGACCGTCATCCCTCAATTTAAATTGGTGCCCTACTTTTTTCCCGGCGGAAATTTCCTGGGGATGAACTTGCCGGCCCAAAGTCTGACTGTCTTATGGGTAGCAATTATTGCTTCGTTTATGATAGGATTTGCAAGCCGTTTTTTCCATTGGCTGACATCAAAGTAGGTTATAGGTGTCAGGTTGTAGGTTATAGTAAAAAACATGAATAATTTTTTCTTAATTTTCGAAATAATTTTGGGGGTTATCCTTGTCGGGCTGATAGTGCTTCAGTCAAAGGGGACCGGTTTGGGTTCGACTTTTGGCGGTGACATGGGTTTTTATGGAACAAAGCGCGGAGCGGAAAAAATGCTGTTTATTCTCACTATTATAATTGCAGCACTTTTTTTGCTTACCTCTTTAGTCGGGACGCTCTTAAAGTAGCCCTATGTCTTTCTGGATTAATTTTATCCTGACCTTTTTTAAACGTAAGAAGTGGTTAAGCTTAGGCGTACTTTTGGCTGTCAGCATTCTCGCTCTCTCCGGTTATTTTTATCTCAAGATGGATAAACAGGTTAAAGTTAAAGAGGGAATAGTCGGAACTCACGAAGAGAGGGATCTACCCGAAACAGTTTTGAATTTGATCTCAAAGCCTCTCATTAAAATTGATAAATCCGGTAATCCCGTACCCGAGTTAATCCAGAGTTGGGAAATTAGTAATGAGGGTAAAGTCTACAGGTTAAAACTTAAGCCGGACCTGAGTTGGAGTGACGGCAGAAAAGTTAAGGCATCTGAAATTTATATCTCGATTGCCGATGTGGAAATAACTGCGCCCGATGATCAGACTCTGGAATTTAAGCTGGCCGAGGCTTTCAGTCCTTTTCCGACTCTTCTGAATAAGCCGATTTTAAGAAAGGCTCCGGTTGAGTTCGGGTTTGAGCTGGTTGGGGTCGGTCCTTATAAAGTTTTGAACAAAAAAAAGGATGGACCCTTTGTTAAAAAAATCGATTTTGATATCGCCGATAAAAGTTTTCCCCGGGTTTCGGTTACTTTTTTCCCTAATGAAAAGATTGCCAAGACTGCATTAAAGCTTGGGGAAGTCCAGTCGCTTTTGGGGGTTATTGAGCCGGATGATTTGAATTTTAACAATCTGGCAAAAAAAGAATTGACAAACTTTAACCAGCTGGTGACAATTTTTTTAAACACCGAAGATCCGCTTCTCTCCGATGAGAACTTGCGGCTGAGTTTAGCCTACAGTGCGCCCGAATTTGCTAATGCCGAAATAGCCAGGACTTCACTTTCGCCTCATTCCTGGGCGTTCAATCCTAATGTTAAAGACTATCTAAATAATAAGACTAAGGCTTTGGAGTCACTAAAAAAAGTTGAAAAGGGCAAGGATGAAACAATTACTTTGACTGTGACCAGTTCTTTAAAGGATACCGGGGAAAAAGTAGTTGAGGCCTGGAATAATCTGGGTTTAAAAACGGTTTTAAGGGTAGAGTCGGGTACCCCCCAGAATTTCCAGGCACTTTTGATTACCCAAAATATCCCGGCCGACCCCGATCAATATTCTCTCTGGCATTCAACTCAAAAAGATAAGACAAATATCTCAAAGATAGCTTCGCCGAGGATTGACAAAGACCTCGAGGACGGCAGAAAAAATGCCGATCCGGAAGTCAGAAAACAAAAATACCAGGATTTCCAAAAAATCCTTTTAGACCAAGCCCCGGCCATTTTTTTGTATTTCCCGAAGTATGAAGTGGTTTATATGAAAAAAATCGGGGTAGATCTGGATAAAGTTTTACCAATCCAACTTGTTAATTTAAATTAAGTCTCATCTAGTACACTATCTTGACATTAAATCATCACCAGAGTAAAAGTAATTATTAATTATGGCAAGTTCTGAGAGAGTGACCAGGGACTATGAACAAGCTAGGGTTCAACTAAAATCAGCACTGATTTCAGCTGGGAATGCAATTGGTGGGATGAGCGTTCCAAGAATAAATAGGCGAAATGAGATGGTTCTTCGTCCTGCTGATCCAATGAAAGATCACCAAGAAGAGGGATTGGTGCCTACTATTAATAGAGCGGATTCGCCATATACGGAGCTATTCGGTCAAGACCTAAAAATCTAAAAACCTAAAGCCTAAAAGTTCAAAGCCGGCTTTGGTCTTTGAGGGGTTTTTAGCAGATTCATCAATTAATCTTTTTAAAGCAAATCCGGTATTAAAATCCTCTTCTAAGCCCGATAGTAATCTATCCTCTGTCTGAAGTTTAGCTTCCCACCTCTCAGGTGTGTGCCTGAAATTTGTTTCTAATTTATCAATAATTTCCTGGGCTTTTTTCATTTGCTCTTCAGTGTATTCCCAGGGTTTGCGGTAATGGTTGAGTAAAAGCATTAATCGGATTGCGTTGGGGGAATATTTTTTAAGCAAATCGTATACCAAAACTAAATTACCTAATGACTTGCTCATTTTTTCGCCCTGGTAGGAAACCATGGCAATGTGCATCCAATTTTTTACAAAAGGCTTTTTACCTGAGTACGCCTCAGATTGGGCCAGTTCCGATTCATGGTGCGGATAAATTAAATCCATTCCTCCTCCGTGGATATCAATTTGCTCGCCCAAAGTTCTTTTAATCATGGCCGAGCATTCAATATGCCAGCCGGGCCTGCCTTTAGAAAATGGGCTATCCCAGAAAGGCTCATCTTCTTTTGACTTTTGCCACAGCAAAAAGTCCAGCGGGGCTTTTTTATTCGGGTCATCAGGATTACCACCGCGCTCTTTTAAAAGTTGGGTCATTTGATCTTGAGAAAATTTTGAGAGCTTGCCATAGTCTGGAAATTTACTAACTTCAAAATATACGTTGCCATTTACCTCATATGCAAAACCTTTTTTTATTAGAGTTGAAACCATTTCAATAATTTCACTCATAGCCTCTGTAGCTTTGATGTAGTGATCGGGCATTTTTACATTCAAGGATTTAAGATCATTAAGGAACTTGCCGGTCCAGAAATTACCCAATTCCTGCCAATTTTTGCCGTCCCTTTTTGCCCGTTTTAGAATATCATCATCAATATCCGTGACGTTTTGGGTATAAGTAACCTTATAACCCTTAAACTCTAAAAACTGCTTCAGGGCGTCAAAAGTCACATAAACAAAGGCATGGCCTAAGTGAGTTGTGTCATAAGGGGTGATGCCGCAAACATACATTTTTACGTTAGACGAATCGATGGGCTGAAAGTTTTCTACTTGTCTTGAATACGAATTGTAAAGTTTCATGGTTAAAAATTTCTAATTTTTAAGTACTAATTTCTAATCAATTTCTAATGACTAAATTCTAATTGGGATTTGGGAATTCTTTAGGTTAATTAGAGCAATTAGGTCAATTAGAAATTAATAAATAGTATAATACCATCAATGAAAGCCTTATTTATCTTTGCTCATCCTGATGACGAAACTTTCGGTACCGGTGGCACTATTGCCAAATTAGCCAAAGCGGGTGTTGAGGTTCATGTCATAACTGCCACTACCGGCCAGGCAGGCCAGACCGGAGAGTATGGGGATATTACACCTGAGGAATTAGGAGAGAAGCGTAAGATAGAACAGGCTGAAGCCGCCGGGATTTTAGGAATTAGTAAAACTTCTTATTTAGGATTAATGGATGGGCAATTAATAAATCATTCTGTTGAGGAACTTGCAGAAAAACTATTGCCTTTCATAAAGGATGAAAATCCGGACATTGTCATTACCTTTGAAAAAAACGGTGCCTCCAACCACCCGGACCATAAGCAAATTTCCCTGGCTGCAACCGAAGCTTTCAGGTATTGGATGAAAACTGCAAGCAAGCACGTCAGGCTTTATCATATAGGTGTGCCGCAGAGCTATTTAAAGGAATATGAAAAAGCCGGATTAACGATGAAAGCCTTCGGTACTCCCCAGGGGACTCCTGATCAAGATTTTACGACGATCGTCGATACTACCGACACTTTTGAAATAAAAGACAAGGCCGCACGGTGTCATAAATCCCAGGCAAGTGACTGGGAAAGGTTCGGTAAAAGAATGGGGATAGTTGATTTAAAAAAGGAATATTTTGAATTAATCGCTGAGAATAGAATAGTTTAGAGACTGAGGTAACTAATGCAACTAATGTGACTAAGGCCAAAGCTTAATATCATTCGTCTCCTCAGTTACCTTAGTCACCTTCGTCACTTTTTAGATCATGGGCATTTAATTGTGTATGCGCCTGAATAAGGAGAATATTGGGCCGGGGTGGGGTTGGTGACACTTGAGACCGCATATTGGGCGTAGTAGACAACGCTGTCCTTGATACCGGAAACATTGATTGTTTGATTTGTTGTGGATTGGGCGGCCTGGTTAACATTGGCAATATCATTGCCGCCGGTGGCTGATCCCAACTGCATGGAATAGTATTGAGCGCCTGTCACCGACGAGAAATTGAGTGTTCCGTTCCAGACATTGTTATTTTTTGTGCCGCAGGTTATAGAGACGGAGCCTGTCGGCGCTCCCATTGAGATGCCGGTATTGATAGTAAACAGCTGGTTTGAGGCCGGCGCGGCTACCGTATAAGTTTGGGAATCGGCATAATCGATATTTTGGCCGTTGGTTTGGCCTTTTAAAACCGCGACCATGTTGTAGGTAGTGCCCGTAGCAGCTCCGTTCCAGGTCCAGGTGGTGCCATTAGTTGGTGAAATTCCGTTGACTACTGTTTGGTAATTGGTCTGGCCCTGGGGTGCGGCTAAGATAACGATCGAAGAACCGCCGGGTGCCGAGCCGTTAAAATTGATTGTTCCTGAAATTGCCGAGTTGCCTGCCGGTAGCGGAGACTCGGTGGTTTGGCCCGCCGCAGGGGCTACGGTATTATTTTGAATTAAAGTAACTGCTCCGGCCGGCGGCTGAGCAGTAGAATTAATGGTCATTTCGGCATTATCTGATGGGGCCGATAAAACTACTGATTTTGAAGAACCAACTACCGTTCCGTTTTTATCAAATAACTGACCTTTAATTTCATATTTTGTTCCGGATTGGGCTTTTGAATAAGTAATTGTCCTTTTTACTAAAGCCGGTAAATTATCAACTACTTCACTAAAGTTGCCGGTACTTCCATAAACCCTGCCCAAAACGTCAAAAGTTGCACCCTGGGGAATATAACCGTTGATATAAACGGTGCCGGAGATTGTTGCCGGAACCAATGCCGGATCTTCCATAGGAACCTCAATATCCAGCGTCAAAATCTCATCGGTAGCCGGAGCGGTTACAGTCAGGGACTCTGAGGTCGTGAGCCTTTGTCCGCTTGAATCAAGGTAGGCTTGAAATTCGTAAGAACTGCCTGTTAACGCCCCGATATATTTCCAGGCAGTTTCATCAGCTGCCGGCAATGAAACGAATATTTTATAAACGTCTGATGACCCGTGATCCCTGACACCGACACTAATCGAGGATTCCCGGGGTATCGGGCCGTTAAGCTTTACTACTCCCGAAACCGGAGCCTGTTTTTGTTCTGCTGAATTCGAGAAAGGAGTATTGGGTTTAATAAAGCGCGAAGTGATAAAACCGACATCAAAAAAAATTAAGCCGAAGATTATTATGACAATAGCTGCAACAACAATTTTGAGCATTGATTTTATTGTAAGGTGACTAAGGTTACTAATGCAACTAATGTGACTACCGCCGAAACTCAATTTCCTCCGTCTCCTCAGTTACCTAAGTTACTTTCGTCACTTTCTCGTCACGGACACTTAATCGTTTGAGGTGTTGAGAAAGGCGAGTATTGATATGAGGTTGGGGAGGCAACTCCGGCGACCGAATACTGGGCATAATATAAAGTGCTGTCAGTTAGAGTTACGCTGACGGTTTGATTAGTTGTCGACTGGGTGGTTTGGGTGACGTTGGTTAAGTCCGAGGCACCGCTGGTTGTTCCGACCTGTAAGTTGTAAACTTCACCGCCGGAAATTGTCGGAAAATTAGCTGTAGCATACCAGGTATTGTTGCTGTTGTGAGTGGTACAGGTGGTGGTTATAGTCCCGGTCGGCGTAGACATGGGGGGTGAGGCATTGATGGTGAAAGTTTGTGAAGAAGCCGGTGCTGTCACGGTGTAGATTTGAGAAGTGGCATAATCGGTATTTACTCCTCCGGAAGAGCCTTTCAAAACTGCCAGCATATCATAGGCTTTGCCGCTTTGGGCGTTACTCCAACTCCAGGTCGTACCGGTCGTGGTTGATACTCCGCTGACGACAGTCTGGTATTGATTGCCGGAGCCGTTTTCCCTGGCCACAATTACGATTGAAGAGCCACTTGGAATAGTACCGCTGATACTTATTGTGCCGGAAATTTTGGCACTTCCGGTAGTTTGGTTTGAAGTTTGGTTGGAAGTGGAACTGCTGGTGTTGTTTTGTAAAACAGTCAATGTTCCGATAGTTGATGAATTTGCACCGGATAATTTAGGTTTGGCTGAGCCTTTCGATGAAGAATTTTGGACAGAGGCTTTAGGTATCGGTGTATTTTGAGGTGCAGCCGGATTAGACGATGAAGGGGCGTTTTCAAGTATCTGTTTTGGCGGCGGAGGAGGTAAAGGCTTATCAAGAAATGTCTTATAGACGGCGAATATTGAGGTCAGGGTAATGAGCGTACTGACTATTATGGCGACAGGAAACCACATACTTTAAAAGTAACAAAGGTGTGGAAAGGTATCAAGAGTCTCAAACGGGCAAAAAGAATCCCCGCACTTTTCGGGTGCGGGGTTAGTTCTTTTTTAATTAGCGGTCTTCCCTTGGTCTAGCCTCGTTAACAACAATTTTTCTTCCTTCCATATCCGAACCATTAAGTTTCTCAATGGCTTCCATAGCCTCATTATCATTGGCCATTTCAACGAAACCGAATCCGCGTGAGCGGCCGGTCATTCTATCTTTTAGAACAACTGCTGAAACAACTGATCCGAATTGAGAAAAAAGGTCACCTAATTTTTGATCGTCAACTGCCCAGGGAAGGGAACCGACAAAAAGTTTTTTAATAGTAATCACCGCCAATCTAGTATTAGAAAGCTTTCTCGTTACTAGACTGACAGTCTGAAACTTAACATGCTTGAACTAACCACTAAGGTGAATTGTATCGTTCCCATAGTAAAAAAGCAATATTTACCTTGTCCCGTTTAAATCTTTTTTTCTGATTCTGATATTTTTTGGTGTGACCTCAACCAGCTCCGAATCGTCGATATATTCGAGCGAGTCTTCCAGATCCATCAGTTTCGGTGCATTAAAATGTTCCGAAACTCCTTCGCCCGAAGATCTATGGTTAGTTTGCTGTTTTTCCTTGCAGACATTAACACTGATATCGCCGGAACGGGCATTAGATCCGACTAGCTGGCCTTTGTAGACAGGTGAGTTGGGTCCGATAAATAAAGTTCCGCGGGACTGAATGCCGGTTAAACCATGAAGTTTAGTGGTGCCGGTCTCATGAACTACCAGTGAACCGTTATCTCTGGTGAACGCGGATCCATTGTCCGGCTTAAAGTCCTCAAAAATAGTATTCATTATTCCCAGGCCTTTGGTATCGGTGATAAATTGGCTTCTGAAACCGAATAATTCGCGGGTGGGGATGACATATTCAACATCAACGATTCCGCCTTCATTTTTCATGTTAATCAGCTGGGCATGTCTTTGGCCTAATTTTTGGATAATTGTCCCGGAAAATTCTTCCGGAGTTTCTATAAACAGTCTTTCATAGGGGGCGAGGGTAATACCGTCCTCCACTTTAGTGATAACCTGAGGGCGGGCTACCTGGAATTCATAGCCTTCCCTGCGCATTCTTTCAATCAGTATGGCCAGATGGAGTTCACCCCGGCCCGATACAATCCAGTCTGTATTAGGTCCGTTCTCAACCCGGAGGGCTACATCGGTTTCCAGCTCTTTGTAAAGTCTTTCCTGGATTTGGCGGGTGGTTTTAAATTCTCCTTCCCTTCCTGCAAAAGGAGAGGTATTAACGCTAAAAACCATCCTGATTGTCGGCTCTTCAATATCAAGAAGGGGAAGGGCCACCGGATTATCCGGGTCGGCAATAGTTTCACCGATCGTAATATCGGCAATTCCCGAAAGTGCAACAATATCGCCTGCTTCGGCTTCTTTTATCTCAAGCCGTTCCAGCCCGATAAAACTCATTAGTGAGGAAATCCGGTATTTTTTTTGCTCGCCCTGGCGGTTAATGTGAATTACTTCCGAGCCCGAAGTAATTTTTCCGTTTTCAACCCTGCCGGTACCGATCCGGCCTTTAAAATTATCACCGCTGATATTGGTGATTAAAATTTGCAGCGGTTTACCGGGGTCTCCCGTGGGCTCAGGAATTTCTCTCATGATAGCCTCAAAAACAGGAGTGATATCGGTCATTTTATCTATATCTGCTTCCAAACCGGCTTTACCGTACTTGCCCGAAGAATAAATTACCGGGAAGTAAGCGGTTTGTTCATCCGCCCCTAAGTCAATAAACAAATCAAAGGTTTTATTTAAAACATATTCGATCCTGGCATCAGGCCGGTCGATCTTGTTGACTACAACTATGATTTTCAAACCCATTTTTAATGCCTGTTTTAAAACAAATCTGGTTTGGGGCATCGGGCCTTCTTTGGCATCTATCAAAAGTAAACAGCCGTCGGCCATCTTTAAGACCCGCTCAACTTCGCCTCCGAAATCAGCGTGGCCGGGCGTGTCAATGATATTAATTTTGGTTCCGTGCCAATTAACCGAAGCATTTTTGGAAAAAATGGTAATTCCGCGCTCTTTTTCCAATTCGTTGGAGTCCATAATCAGGTCGGTTCCGACCAAATCTTTATCCATTTTGGTCTGGGTTTGGGTAAGCAAAGCGTCGACTAAAGTAGTCTTTCCGTGATCAACGTGAGCTATAATTGCGACGTTTCTTATATTCATATTTACGATACTGCTTTCGTCGCAATTAAAACGTTCTGCGAGCACGAAGTAAAATTTTCCCACTGAAGTGCGAAACAGGTTGTTAAGAGCGTAAGCTCGCAAGCTTCGCTTATTATCGCGACATTTCTTATATTTGACATAATTTTAGGTACGAATGGTCATTATACCTTATTTGATAAACGAATGATATAGCTATAGGGTATTACCTACAGTCTGGTAGAATTAAGAAATGTTTGACGAAAAATTTGTTCTGCTGGCCTTACTTTTAAATACTTATGGCGATATGAAGTATCTAGTCGCCACTGTTAAAGGGACTATTAAGCCCAATAAAGTTTCCTGGCTGTTTTGGGCAATTGCACCGATGACGGCTTTTGCCGGGGAAATTGCCAAGGGGGTCGGTTGGGCGTCGATTATGACTTTGTCTGTAGGATTAAATCCTCTTTTGATTTTTTTCGCCTCATTTCTTAATAAAAAAGCCCAATGGAAAATCAGTAAATTTGATACGGCCTGCGGACTGTTATCTTTGGTCGGAATTTTTCTCTGGTTTTTAACCAGTGATGCCAACTTAGCTATATTTTTTGCTATTTTAGCCGACGTTGCCGCCGCCGCTCCGACCCTTATTAAATCCTATTATCACCCGAAAACCGAAAACGCTTCGCCGTTTATTTTTGCGGTGTTAGCTGCGATCGTTACGTTACTTACTATAAAGGAATGGAATTTTGCCAATTACGGTTTTCCGGTCTTCATCCTTTTTTCCTGTCTGGTCTTCGTTTTACTGATCCAATTTCAAATGGGAAAGTATATCCGAAAATTTAAAATGTGAGCCGAGTGGGATTAATTATCCCCAATCCTCCGCTGGGCTTCGGATTGCCGAACCAAATCGAAGATTTAGTTCTAATCCCTCTCCCGCCTAAAATTCTAATTTCCTCAAATGAATTGAGAAAATTAAAATTGTGAGCCGAGTGGGATTAAATGTCCCCAATTTGCTAAACAAATTGCCGAACCCACAACCGATGGATAACACGCCCAATTGCTTTGCAATTGGAAGAGTCCAAATGTGACCCAAAGGGTTGTAGTTCAGAACCAAGTCATTCCAGAGCTACTTCAGTATTTTACCTTATTCTCGAATCAAATCAACAGGCTTGCGTTCAAGCCTAATTACTACTCCGTTTAAGTATTAGAATCTTGTATTAGCTTTATTGGATAGCAGTTAAATCAATAGGATTAAGTACTTGGTTAGGATTGTTAACACAGATCACATCTAGACGGCTTTTTTTAATTTCTTCTTTAAATTTTGGATCTTGGTTTATTAAATAGTTAAAATCAATATATCTATGGCTTCCGTCAGCTAATAACCCTTTGATACCAGACTCATCAGCTATAGCACAAAAATCAGGATAAATAAGTCCATTATCTTTGTATAAATCTATTTTACCCACACTTTTTTCTTCTTCTATAAACTTATCGTAGTCAGATCTCGTTTGATCCAACCATTCTTTTAGTTGGGTTCTTTTGAAATTTCCCCATAAAGGTGGGTAAAAATTTCCAATCATTTCCCAAGCCTCTTCCCCAATGTATTGGCTCACTTGAGCATCACTTGATATTTTATCCCAATTAACCCCTATACCCACTGCAGGTGTATCATCATGGTCAGTTTTATTTTTCCAGTATGATATGAAATCAGAAGCGGTCATAATTTTTTTGTAACAGTATAATATTAGTTATGGGTATAAATATGCAAGACTATTGGTATTCTCCGGCTTATGTTATTTACATGGCTCAGGAGTTAATAGGAATTTATAGTCAAGAAATAATTGATAAAGATTCGCATAACTTTAAACAAGTTGGCGAAATGAAATGTACAGCTATAATGCTGTTGGCACTTCATAAAGCTTTTGGACACCATTTCTTTATGCAGGCTTCTAAAGAGGAGTTTCCTGATGTCTGGACGCTTTATCAAGAGCAAGTTAGGACAGATTATGTAGATACTAAATATCAAACAGTTGAGGTTGTAACTTACTTTCCAAACATGGAGATTGAAGTCGCTGATTTTGTTTTAAAGAGTAAGCTAATAAACCCTAAAAAGGCTTACGACGAAGAAACTATAATAGTTTGTTACATAAGAAAGGCTGGTACTTATGTGGACTTTAATCAGCTATATCAAAAACTGAGCAAGCATAAATTTAAACCCACCAGAGTCTTTGTTATAGGAAATACGGTTAGGGATCAAAATATATTTATGCTGTCGCAAGTTTGGCCGATTATCCACCATGAAGCAGTTCATTTTATTGAAAGAGCTAAATCATACCCTTTACCACACAGAGTGTTTTTTAAAAAAGGAGTTACCAAGACAATTGATTATTCTAAAAATAGGGGAACACTAAAAACAAACCCTTATGAAGTTTTCAATATAGACGAGGGAAAGGTTAGGGAAAAATATGAAAAGACTTAACAAAAAAGACACTCATAATTCTTTAGGAACTGATAAAATCAGCCTTACCTCTGTTGCAGTTTAAGCAAAGAGTTTGAAGATTATCAAGAGTATTTTTTCCTCCTCCAATTACAGGTTTTATATGATCCACCTCCAATACAGTTTCTAGTGCTGTTCCCCCACAAGCTCGACACTTGAAGCCATCTCTCAGGAACACCTGATATCTTAGTCTTTTTGAAGGTCTGTTTCTCTCATAAAAGGGTTTTAAATCTAAGGTCGTGGCAAGTTTAGTGCGACTTATTTTTTTCTTTATAGCGTCAGACCACTTTAGACCTTTATTCCAAGCTATTTTTCCTTTTCTTGAGTTGCTAATTTTAGTTCTAATTTCCTCGGACCAAGGTTTACCCTTATTCCAAGCTGAAGTACCCTTCCTAGACTCACTAATCCTTTTTTTCATAGCCTCTGTTAGCTTCTTACCTTTATTCCAGGGTTCTCTAGGCATAATTTATAGAGTTTTCTTCCTTTGATTTATAACATAAGTTATATAATAATCCTAACATGGCTGGCAATGAAAATTTATATTCTGAGTTGTTAATTAAGTTCTCAAACAGTAAATATATTTCTCCTGCAAAAATCCAAAGGATTATGAAAGTTCCTTATTCAACGGCAGACTTACTTCTGAATAGATTAGTTAATGAGGGTTTAGCTTCTCCAAGAATAGGCGCTTATCCGTGTATTATGCTCAGAGGTCTATTTAGGAAATTAAAAGCAAAACAGGCTGAGCTTATGACTAACTTGATACTCAGAACTGGGTACAAAGTTGATCCTAAGGAATTTTTAAAATAAACCAGCCTTCTGCTTTTGCCTACTTCTGTTAAAATACCTCTAATGGATAAAGAGGCGAAGCTAAAGTTACTGAAAACTAAAGTTGAGTTTGTGAACAGTTTACTTGAGAAAGTTGACTGGGAGGCACTTAGGCAATGGCGGGAAGAGACTTTGATGATTCTGGATAACTTGATTGACGAGGAGTCAAAGTATTACAAGAACTTTGAAAAGATCGGTTATAGATCGGGGGTTCTTTCAATGATGGATCCTGAGGGAAATCGCAGAAGAGATGAGGAGGCTTATGTATCAGGTCTCCAAAAAGCAAAGAGTAGCCTAAATGCGATTTTATATGGCATTGAGCAAGGACTACTAATTTAACAATGAGTGACACTTTCTCTGATGAGCAGATTAGGGACGGGATAATTCAAATGCTTTATAAAGCTCACCGTAACCCTAAAGGTAAATATAAGAATGTAACTTTCTCTGTTTTGCAAAAAGAAGTGAGAGAATATATCGATTGTTCCAGAGAGGATATACTTCGAGAGATTAGGTATTTAATAGAGAAAAAATTGATCAAGGATGAGAAAGTTAGGTATGCAGGGACTAAAGTCGGCAATATCAAATTCCCCGCGGGTTATACAGAGTATTACTCTTTAACCAGTAAGGCTATTGATCTTTTGGAGCCTCCAAGTAAATATGCTAATATTGGCTACATGATAACCCGGCACACTATTAGAATCCTAAAAGCCTCAGAAAACTTTGAAACCCCGCATGAGTATAGAGCAGATTTTCAGCCGGACGCCTGCTTTCTGCCAATAGAAGCTGACGTAGATGAGAAGGACAGAATCCAACTAGTAATGAACGGGGAGGTTAAGGAAGAAAAGGTGGCAGGTGAGATTAAAAAATATTATGATCAACCGTTAGCACATATCGAAGTTAAATGGAAAAAAGAAAATAACAATCAGCCGGGTAATTATATCCACATGACTAACTCCTCAATAACTGCTCCTGTTACCCAGGGTTCGGGTAACATTATCGTTACATATAAACCACAGACAGATATTGAGAATATAATTAAATTGATTAGGGAAAAGGAGGGGCTTGATGAAGAAACAAAAACTCAGGTTGTATCTTTGGTGGAATCAGAACTTCCCATAATATTAGAGGAAGCAGACTCAGTAAAAACAAGATCGCTAATTGGCAGATTAAAAGGTATGGGTCAAGCTTGGCTTATTCCGATTATTACCCAAGTAGCTGCAACATATATCCAATACTCTTTGGGAATAAACTAATCTCAGAATAAATCTTTTAGTGGAATTCCCAATATTCGAGCGATTCTTTCTAAAATTTCTACTGACGGAACATTTCGTCCTTGCTCTATAAAACCCATATAAGCTCGACTAATATTAACTTTGTCTGCGACCACTTCTTGACTCATTCCTTTATCTTTTCTTACCTTCTGAATCTTTTTTCCTAGTTTCTTAGGAAGAACTGCATTTTTTCTCATGTATAAATTATTCTGTTGAAGCGAGATGTTTGCCACTAAACTACAATTAGCATTTAGCTTCGATTTGGTATTGATTTTTTGATAAATGTGAGTTAGCATTTGTGGAGTCAATATGTCATTAACCGAAGAGCAAAAAAGAAAAATTGAAGAGGAAGAGAGATATAGGGCTTCTCTGAGATCAGAGGTGCATAATTACCAAAAACCAAAGAAAAAAGGCATTGGCTGTTTCAATTTGATCGGGATATTATTTCTCTCTTTTGTTTTGCTTATAGCAGTAAGTATGTACCGCTCTAACGGTATCCCGCCATCAAATACAACTGTGATTCCAAGCCCGAAAGCAAGTAAAAACACAGATGATTTAGTTGGTAATGTTAATTTCGATGGTGCCCAGTTTAATATGACTAATCAGGAAGCTATTGACTGGGAGCATTGCTGGATTACTTTAAATAAAGACTATTTTTATCCATCTAATGCTCCGGCTCAAAAGTTTAATGGAGTAAAAGCAGGAGAGACTATTACTTTTTCTCCGGGTGAGTTTACAAAAAAAGATGGTACAAGATTTAATGCTTTTTCAATAAAACCACAGGGAATGTCTATGGATTGTGACGGTAGATTTGGTTATTGGGCTTGGAACTAAATATTTATTACGCATTATAAAACCTACTATTTTTTTTCAATCAGGCGCTTTTAAGTAGTGGTAAAATATATGAGCTATGAACAATAACCATTATCTTGGTAGACCAACTCTCTCTAGTGACGAAATAGACGCAATTTTCCGCAAATTAGAGCCATATTTGAGGTCCGGCTTGAGTGTTAATAAGGCTTGTCTGCAAGCTCAAATTCCTAAATCAACAGTTTATGATTTATACACTGAAAATAGTCAATTTGCGGAAAAAGTAGAGGCAGCTAAAAATTATAGTTCGGTACTCATAAACAATATTCTGATTAAAGAACTCTCAAGGATAGCAGTGAAGCAAAAAGAAGATAGGAAACTAACACAACAGGATATAAAATTGGTGCAATGGCTTGCAGTAAACAGTAAAAGCACTCAAGAGGAGTTTGGGAGGCAAATTGAGATAAACCAAAAAGATTCTTTAGAAGAAAAAAAACAAGAGGCGTTTAATATCCTTCAAGATCCGAAAGCCTTTGAAATTATGTTTAGAGTCCATAACATTGCAGTACAAAGAATGAATGAGAAAGCTGAGTCTATTAGACATCCTGAGGCTCAAACTTTATAATATGATATTATAATTAGACTGATTTGACAATCTAATCCTTGACAAATATTTATTGGTATGGTATTCTGTTTTTACTCTAAAAAAACATTAAGTTTATCTTTAGAGTATTAGTTACTTCTAGGTTCCTCAAATAAATATAAGCATAAAAATAAATATATGAATAAAGATTCAGTTATGAAAAATTTTTATTGCTTATGCCCATTTTCACTGTTAATAAAGCTAGAAAAATACTCGGAAAAATAGCGAATAATATTAGTGACGAAGAACTAGAAAAAGATATTAAAACGGCTGAAATACTAAAAGTCATTTTCTTTAACAATTACCGCCCTCAAAAAAAATCTCAGCAAGTTTATACTCCAAAAGAAAATGGTAAAGCCTAAAGCAGTAATTTACATAAGAGTATCTGATGAAAGTCAGGTTAAAAATAATAGTCTCGGTACTCAATTAAAAATTTGTCAAAATTTTGCTAAAAGTAACGAGTTAGAAGTTGTTGAAGTTTTTAGGGATGAGGGTGTTTCTGCAAAACATATCCAAACCCGTCCTGCAATGAGGCGTCTTCTTAGTTTTTGTACTGTTAAGAAAAACAATATTTCGAGAGTAATTGTTTACAAAATGGATCGTTGGACTCGCAATACCGAGGAAGGTTTGATTGCAATGTCATTTCTTGCTAAGTATGGAGTTGCAGTTATCCCCGCAACAGAGGTTGCAGACCAAACTCCAATGGGTAAAGCTATGAGGACAATATTGATGGTTTTAGGTGAGCTTGATAATGGTCTCAAATCGGAAAGAGTTAAAGATAATATGCAGTCTCTATTTAGAAGTGGTGTTTGGTGCTGGAAACCGCCCATAGGTTATATTCGTCCAAAAGGAACAAAAGAAGAGACAAAAGGCAAACCGCCAATTGTCTTTAAAAAAATCGCTGATCTGCTGATAATGTTAATCAACAAAGCCTCCGAATCAAACTATTCAAAAAAATACCTAGCTGAATATTTGAACTCCCTAGGATTTAAACAAGGTTATGGAAAACAAGCAGATGGAAAACTGATAACTCATATATTAAAGAATAGCTTTTATTGTGGCAAAATGTATGCTAATAAATGGGATGAATATCGTGTTGGCAAGCATCAGCCTATTATTGACGAAGCTACTTGGGAGAGAGCATATATGAATACTTTTGGAACTAAGCGAAAAAATAAAACACAGGACAGCTCTGAATATCCGCTTAAAGGTATATTGTTCTGTGGGAACTGTAATCGTCCTCAAACTTCAAGCAATCCAAGAGGAAGAAACAAGAATTATAAAATGTATGAATGCCATCAGGATACTTGCAAGCATAATGAACGGATAGGTATAGATGAGGCCCATAAGCAATTTTTGAATATTCTCAGTCAGCTAAAACCAACAGAACGAGTTCTTAAACTTTTTAGTGCTTTGGTTTTTGAAGAGTGGGATGTAAGCATTGCGAAATCAAGAAATGAAGCAAGCATTATAGAAAATCAAGTTACTCAGCTTGAAAATAAATTAACAACAATCTCTGAAAGTAATTCAAAAGGAATCCTGAGTGATGATGAAGCCAAAGCCAGAGCTGAGGAGACGAGGCGTGAAATTGCAGTTCTAAAAATAGAGAGATTCGACTATAAGATTGAGGAATATGATACAGAAACAGTCAAAAATTTTACAGAAGCATTTTTAACTAATTTAGATAAATTGTGGATGGAGCTAGATTTAGCTCATAAACAACAGCTTCAACAACAAATTTTTCCTAAAGGTTTAGTCTGTAAAAACAAGAAAGTTCGAACCACTAGTTTAGCAAGTTCTTTCGAGCTGATGAAAGCTTTGAAAGATGAAAATTTCAATTTAGTGATCCAGCAGGGACTCGAACCCTGAACCTATTCCTTAAGAGGGAAGTGCTCTACCATTGAGCTACTGGACCAATCGCATCGAAGATTCTGCCAGACCTAAAGCTATTAAATAAACTATTACTGCCGAATCATCGAACCCAACCATCCTTGTTCTGTTTATAAACAGGGCAAAGAGTATCAAATTATACCTAATTTGTGTTTCAATTTCGAATCAGTCCAGGCCCCGGCGTTTTTTCTCTGCACTTAAAACCTGATCGGCGATATTTAGCTCCTGCGGATTTTCTCCGTCATCCGCCTTATACAAACCCATTTCGTGGGCGTTTTCGAGCATATCATCATCAGCTTCAAGATCAACATCGCTTCCGCTTATGGCGCCTTCACCGGATACGGCCGGAGTTATTGCCTGCTTATGTTTTCTATCGTCATCACTGTTTGATTTTGCCATTTTTTATATCACCTCCTGAATTTTGAGTTTAGTATAAATAAGGAAATATTACTATGATATGACAGAATGAACTTGAATTTGCGCGTCCGGAGGGACAATGAGCCCAATTTCTTTAAAGAAATTGGCGAACTTGCTTCCTAATTATAATTCCTAACTTTCTAAGATAAATGAACTAATAAAAAGTATGAAATGTGTGAGTTAAATCGCAGTTTGAGTCTTCATGAGCTATAAAACAAAAAGAGCCGGACATGTAGTCCGACTTTTTGTTTTGCGCGCCCGGAGGGACTAAATAATCCCCAATCCTGAAATAAATTCAAGATTGCCGAACCTGCTCACTCACACCAACACCCAGTTGTGTAGTTTAATCAGCTAATTAAAAATCCTTGCGTTCATTTTTAAATCGCAAGTTCTACTCCCAAACCGGGCAATCAAAAAAATACCAGGCATAAAGCCTGGTTATTTTTGTTGAGCGCGCCTAGACGGATCAGGATGGAACACCATTTTTGATAGTTTGGTGCATACCTTCAAGAAACTCCAGGCACTCGGACACACTTATTATAACGGAAAAGTAGCTATTATTCAGTCAGAAAGTGAGGAGAAGACTGATGTTTAGCTTTGGGAAGCAAAAGCTGGTTAAAAAACCTTATGAGGAGCTTCTTGAGTCAGCACTTTTTGATGAGCTAAGTTTTTATCAAACATTTTTACAAGACCTTCAGAACTGTGAGAAAGAAGTAGTAATTGAAAGCCCATTCATCACCTATAAACGAGCTAAAATGTTTGATCGTATTTTTGAAAATTTGTTAGAAAAAGGGGTCACTATTTATATAGTTACCCGCGACCCAAGAGAACATGATGAAAATTTGGAGGTTCAATCAGAAGAGGCAATCCAATATTTTGAAAGTATGGGAGTACAAGTTCTTATTTGTGCCGGAAACCACCACAGAAAACTAGCTATTTTAGACCGAAAAATTCTTTGGGAAGGAAGTTTAAATATTATGTCGCAGACCAGAAGCCGGGAAATTATGAGAAGAATTAATAGCAGAGTTATGGCTCTTGAAATGTTTAATTTTCTAAAATTGGAAAGATTTCTATAGTATTTGTTACAATAACGTTATGAAACAACAGTTTTCAAAAGAAGAAATCGAAAAAACCATAAATTATTTGAAGACAAACCGCCCAGACCTGCCTGCAACAAAGGAAGAAGCCATTAAAATTTTGGCAGCTATGCAAGGCACCTCAGAGTCTTTTGTTAAAACAGTAATAAAAGCAGCCAAGAAAAATTCTAAGAAATCAAACTAAAAAGGAAGTATTTCGGAAGATTTTACTTTCAAAACTTTAAAAATCTTCTCTAAAGTATCCAGAGCCGGATGTAACTCGCCTCTTTCAATCCGGGAATAATAATTTGGGTGAATTCCTGCTTTTTCAGCAACTTCAACCTGAGTTAACTTTCTTTCCTTCCGGGCTTTTTTAATGTTTTTGCCAATTTTAACTGTATCCACTCCACAAATTATACAACTTTTCCGACCTCATAGGTTTTCATTTCCATCCCATTGTTAAAAATCAAGATAATTTCTTCCTTTTTATATCTTCTGTCCTGACGACTTCCAAATCGCAAGGCAATTAATTTCCCTTGCTTATCCCATTGCCGCAATGTCCACGCACTTAGATTGAGAATTTTTGACACCTGATCAATAGTTAATAAAGGTGGCCAAGTTCTGGGCAATCCTGCGGTAAAAGTTGGGTTAAATGGATTAACTGCCATAACTAAAACTAATTTATACCAACTTACCATAAGTTAACACAGGAGGCAATAAGTGCTATATTAGTGAGTAAT
>Ga0209542_10001824_pt1 | contig 49283 bp, 67 predicted proteins | sample RifCSPhighO2_01_FD_184028 | JGI IMG/M metagenome (GOLD analysis project Ga0209542, IMG submission 184028) | Soil microbial communities from Rifle, Colorado - Rifle CSP2_plank highO2_0.1 (SPAdes) (version 2) | ecosystem: Environmental > Terrestrial > Deep subsurface > Rock core/Sediment ...
TATTAGTTGTTTTAGCTTTGATATCTATCCAGCCGCAGTTATTTGGAAATGAGGGTGTAGTTATTAGAAATGTGGTAGTCAATTCTTCTGCTTCTAATGGAGGAATTGAAAACCCGTCGGCTAGACTGACACCGCTAGCTAAAGAAAGAATAATCTCAATAAATACGGAAGATATTTCATCAGTTGAAGATTATTTTCTTGCCGCTAATGATTTAAGAGAGAACCAAACTATTAAGGTTGAAACATCAAAGAGAATTTATACTTTAGTTGCTCATGCAGATGAAGAAGGGATGATTGATTTAGGCCTTAAAATAGATAAAGCACCGCTTTCTAACCTAAGAAAGGGATTAGACCTTGAAGGAGGGACTAGAGTTTTATTAAAACCTTCAGAACCAGTAGCTAAAGATGACTTGGAATTGATCATTTCAAACTTAAAAGAAAGGTTAAATGTCTTTGGTCTTAGTGATGTGGTAGTGAGAGGGGCTTCTGATTTAACCGGTGAAGATTTTATTTTGATTGAAATAGCTGGGGTTACTGAAGAAGAAGTTAAAGATTTGTTAGCTCGGCAAGGTAAATTTGAAGCTAAGATTGGTAACGAAACTGTATTTTTTGGCGGTAAAAATGATATTCCTTATGTTTGTAGAAGTGCAGATTGTTCGGGCATAGATCCTCGCCGTGGATGCGGTGTTGTGGGTGATGGCAGTACCGCATGCAGCTTCTTTTTTACTATTACCTTAAGCCAGGAAGCTGCTGAGAGGCAGGCTAAAATCACTAAAAATTTAACTGTAATTTCGGAGGAAGGGGGGGCTTATTTGAGCGAAGATCTATCTCTGTTTTTAGATGACGTTGAAGTTGACAGTCTAAGAATCGGCGCGGACTTGAAGGGTAGAGCTTCTACCAATATCCAAATTTCTGGATCAGGAGTAGGTAGAACTCAACCGGAAGCTCTGACTAATACTTTAGATAATATGAAGAAGCTTCAAACGATTATTATTACAGGAAGCCTGCCTGTAAAACTTGATGTTGTTAAAATGGATACTATTTCCCCTTCTTTAGGGGAGGAATTTTTAAGTAATATCTTTTTAGTTGGACTGTTGGTTATTCTGGCAGTAGCAGCAGCAATATTAGTTCGCTACCGTAATTTGAAAATTGCTATACCTATGATCTTAACTTTGCTTTCGGAAATGGTTTTAATTTTAGGGTTTGCAGCTCTCGTTGGTTGGAATCTAGATGTGGCAGCTATTGCTGGTATTATTATTGTAGCTGGAACGGGAGTTGACCATTTGATTGTTATCACTGATGAAACTATTAGGGGTGAAGTAACTTCTGATTGGAAAAAGCGGATTAAGAATGCTATGTTTATTGTAATGGGAGCTTATTTAACAACAGTTGCTTGTATGCTGCCATTATTATGGGCAGGTGCAGGTTTATTGAAAGGTTTTGCATTAACTACAATTGCTGGTATTTCTTTTGGAGTATTATTTGCCAGGCCGGCTTATGCTGTTATAATTGAAAAACTATTAAGGTAAAGTTTAAGAATTTTTGTTCTGAATAAATGTTGTTAAAGTGGCAACTTTCTTTTTTCTAGGTATTGATAATAAGCGAAGATAATTATATAAGCTAAAGTTGTTTCTATTGCAATTATATATTTTAGGATTAAAGGCATTTCTTGAATAAGAATTGCATAGATTAAAGCGATAATATTAGCTATCAGGAATATAATAAATAAAAGTAAACTTATACCTTTAGTTTCTTTTGATTTTAAAGTTTTAATCATTTGCGGGACGATCATAATTGAGAACAAGACAGTGGCAGTCCATCCTAAATTTTGTGCTAGATCCATTCTCTGAACGGAGAAATTGTCTTTTATAAACTTTAAGTAAAATCACTGCCCAGTTACAAGATCATAAGGATTAAATAGAAGTTTATTCTAATAAATGGTGCAGTTGTCAGCTGAATCTTTAACACAGTTAGTCGAAAAGTACATTAGTTCTTTAGTTGTTAATAGAAACGAAGTGAGGATCTATGGCGATAGGAATGATGGAACCATACAGTTTAAACCGATTGCAGTAAAAGGACAAGTAGAGACAAGTTATTTCTACGGAGATAGTAAACCCAAAAATATAATCGTGATTTCTTCGCAAGTTGGTTGTCCTGAGAAATGTAAATTTTGCTATTTAGGTGATGAAACATTTAAGGGAGATTTATCTGCTGAAGAGATGTATGGCCAAGTAGTTTTAATGTTAAAATTAGCTAAAGATAATGGCTTTGATATTGATACTATTAATCACAAAGTAACTGTTGCTAATTCCGGTGAACCTCTGTTAAATAAAAGTTTAGTCCAAGGCTTAGAGAAGATTGCTGAGTTAGGCTTTTCTTTCAAAGTGTCAACTATTTTTTCTGCACAAGCTAAGGCAAGAAAAAATTTTGAAGCCGTAGCCAATTTTGCTGCAGAGTATAATCAACCAGTACAACCACAGATTTCTCTTATTTCAACTTCTGAGGGCTATAGGGCCGAAATGGGTAGAGTTGCAACTTTTCGTGAAATAAGGGATGCTGCGGATTATTGGTTTGGTCTGAATCCTCTAGAGTCCGGCGGCAGGAAAATAAATTTAAGTTTGATTTTATCTCAAAATACTCCTGCAGATGTAACGGATGTTTTAGAAGTATTTCCTCCAGAGTTATTTAGATTTAGATTTAGGGATTATGTCGAAACTACTGTAGGTAAAAGACATGGGCTGATGACTATAACTGAGAAAAGAATGATAACAATTAAGCAGCAGTTCAGAGAAGCCGGTTATGATGTATTCGATCATGCTACTCCTACACCCATAGAAAAAGAACACAGATTAGTGGCTAATAAAACGTTGCTTCTGGGCTAATTTCCAGATAGTGTGACATGTGAATGGTATTGCGAAAGCTACTACAAAAACTGCACTAACTATCCATTGATTATGTGGAGTGTTGGTTATCGCAAGTTCGGACATGTAGGTATTAGAGATTAGTACTATAACCAGCAGGTTGGAAAAAGCAATTATAGGTATGATGATAGTAGCTAAAATGTGATGTTTCTTTTCTAAATGTCCAATATCCATAATTAAGAAACTATACAGCGAGCCCATAACCAAAGCAATGATAACTACAACGCTATAAAGTATCCAACTATTAAAAACTATCAAGAAAGGCAGTAGAATTAAAGAAACTGTTATATTACCTAGTATTATAACTAGTAAAGCACTCCAAAAAACAATTTTAGAGAAATGTACATCATGATGTTTGGCTCTATCTAAGACCGATTGTGCTTCTTGAATCTCTTCTTTAGTCCAACCTTTTTGGTTTAGAATCTGTTTTTCTGTCATTTTAAATGATGTCATGGCAGAGATGCTCTGCAATTTTATAAAATTCTCTTGCTGATCTTGACCGGCTATATTTATGAGTTAATGGAACTTTTAAATGCAAAGATTTACGGAACTTTTTATCATAACGAATATCTGCAACTATCGGATGACCAATAATTTCTGCAATTTCATCTGGCTTCATTTCGTTTCTTCCCTTATTAGTCATGTTAAGTATTACACCGGCCACTACTGCATCATTTTCCTTAGCTATTTGAATGGTTTTAAGGGCATCGACAACTGAACTTAGATTTGGATTAACTACTACTAAAACTTCATCTGAATTTTTAAGTACTTGGTGTACTTCATAACCCAATCCACTAGGAGAATCAATAATCACAAAATCAGCTGTATTTTCTAAATGCTTAAAGATTTTGGATAAATTTTGGGAATTTGTTTTTTGAAACTCATTATATGATGGTGAAGCAGGGATTAAGGAAATACCACTTTCATGCAAGTAAGTTATTTCTTTCAGGCTTTTTTCTTTTCTTAAGAATTTGTTGATGGTGCCTTTTGGATCCATAAAACCCAGCTGGATAGCCAAATTAGGTGTTACTAGGTTAGCATCAAGTAAAAGAACTTTTTTGCCAAGGTCAGTTAAAGCTTGTCCAATATTTAGTGTGGAAGTGGTTTTACCTACGCCTCCTTTTCCAGAAACTACTGCCACAAATTTAGTCATAGTTCATCCTCTTTACTTTATTCTAGTAAGGAAGTTAGGATATTTAATAGTTTTGTTGCAGTTGGATATAGAATTGGCAGTGATACCTAGTAATTTATCTGGTCAATCGTCTTCTTGTTTGCCTTCAATACAGTTTCTGGCATATTGTAAAAAGCTATGGACGTACCTTTCACAATTAACAAGATTATCAATGTTGACCTCAGCAGTGGAATTGTCTAATTTAACAATTAAAGTTACATGTCTTCGAAATTCTTCTCTTTTTTGTGATGGCAGTTTAAGCAAAGTTTTGAGAAAGGAGTAAAAGTTAAGATAATTAAGTAAAGTAATATCATTCGGAAAAAGTTCTTTAACTTTAGTTGCCCGAAAGGCCGGGCTTCTAGGGAATTGATCGATCCTTCCTTCCTCTTTAGCCTTTTCAAGGAAAGCCTCAATTATGATGTCAAACATCTCCACCATTCTTTTTAAAGCGTTCTTAATTACATCAACAGTTCTAGTGTATTTTAAGCTAACGTAAATTATATGCTCTAGACGTTTTAATTCTTCGCGAGCTTCTAATAAGTGTTCATTAGTGTAAGACATAGGATGCGTAGAAAGGTTGATATTGCGCTATTCTTTTTATTCTTTTCGGCTATTTCACATCTTTTCTAGGAATAATTTAGTTTTTGTTAATAATTCTTGAATAGTCTGAGTAGTGACAAATTTTAGTCTATAGTCTTCATTACATATTACATATCTCCCTTCTTTAGAAAACTCTATAGGACTTTTTTGATGCAATTCAATTAAGCCGTTAATATCTTGAATGAATAGGGTATTAAATCCTTTAGTCTGCGTTTTAATAGTCTTCTGTTTGAAAGTTAAGGAATTCTTACCGATAATGGCATCCATTGCAGCATTTAAAGAAGCATGGATATTATGTAATATGGTTAATAATAACTTGGGATCTCCAATGGCAGGATAAGTAGTGTTTAGAAGATAGTTGGCAACATCATGTTGTTCCCAAGCTTTTTCTTTACTCATTATTTAAGCTCTAGGATCGTCTCAGCCAAATCGCCTTTATTTTTGTTTAAAGTGTCTCTAGCTTTTTCTGGACTAACTCCAGTTTGTTCTATTACAGTCTTAATATCGTCTTCTGAGATCTCGGGAGAAGTATCGTTATCTTCTTCATGCACTTTGCCAGAAATTTGGAAGGTTTCCTGGCCCATCATGTTAACTTTAGCTACAGACGGATTAGTAATAATGATTGTTTTGTCCACAGCTTTAATAATAACTTCTGAAGCCTGGATTTCAACTTGTTGGATACCTAACTGCCGCATCATCTGCTGCATTTTTCTAGGATTCATTCCAGGTATCATCTTAACTAAAAAATCTCCCTCCAAATTGATGTAAAAGAATTACAATTATCATCATCAAGATAATTAAAATTATAACTGCTCCAGGAGATAATTCTATTTTTGATTTATATTCATCAAAATATCTAGTTAATCCGCCTTGTCCTGAAGGTAATCTAATTTTATCATCGGCCATGGAAAGTAAGTTTAGTCCTTGTTTTATATAGTTTTCTGTGAAATCCTACCCTATTTGATTTAAATCCCCCTTGATTACTTTATGTCCTATCGCCTCTATTTCGTGTGCCCATCTGTGTTTATTAAAATGAGGGATAGGGTTCATTAAGAAGATGTTCTTGCCTAAAAAATGAGCAATACCTATCTCCATTATTACGCTGGTTCCAATATAACCATCAATTCCATTCTTTTTATAATTGAGTACTAATACGCAATCACTTCCTGCAATTAAGTTAAAACACTTTTTTATAATTCCAGAAGATCTCAAATGCTCACAATCCTTCTCTAAGTTATCGGGAAGATCAGGATTTTGTATAATGTACTCGGTGTCGATAGGGATTGAAACTTGGTGACCTATTAGTTCTAATTTTTCTTTCACTTTAATTATATCTTCAGCGAATTTCATACTAGAACAGATCATTATCTTCATAGAAAGATCGTTTTTTAGGACATTTTTAAAGTTATTGAAAAAATGGTAGAGTGACATAAGCCGCCTTCTGTCAGGTTCTGTAAATCAGACAACCTGTGAGAGCATTCGACTAAGCGTTGAAATCAACTTGCACCTGTTGGGATTCGCCGTTTCATCGGTCCCTACCAAGACGTCAAAGGGTTAACTTGTTTGTTTCGCAACAAACTTCGCCATTATCATCCCATATTTGGCAGGACGTGTCGTTTCTGAACCAGAGCCATGGATTTCTCCATCTTCCAAAGGAAGCAACTCGAACTCAGTGGGCGGACTTTCCTCACAGACTTTTGTGAAAATTAGTCCTAACATCCAAAAGGATTAATTCTAACTGCTAAATCCACAGTTAGGACCAATAAGTCTTGCGTTAGCTCTCTGTCACTGCTACCTAAATGAGTTGACTTTAGGCACTTTATAAGCTTTGTGGTTAAACGGCTTCAAGTTTGGATAATAGTTCTTCCATACCTTTCTTATGTCCAGCTCCAACTACAGCTATAATTTGGCCAGAATGTATTCTTGATAATTTTATTAATTTTCTAGCCATATATCGGTTTCTGTCCATAACTAGGGTTTTATACACAGAAGGATACCGCTCTTCTAATTTTTGGATCATTTTTTCAATCAATTCTGTTTTTGGCACGCTATGCAGATTAAATTCCTTTAATCCTAGTTCTTGCATTTGTCTTCTAGGTTGAATTATACCTTTGATAATGTCAGCAAAAAAACGCCATCGCTCCTTCCAGGTTAATGCTTTTGAAAAATTCTTTAGTGTTACTTTAATAGGCTGATCTATCAAGGCTACCTTAATATTATTTCTCCTAGCTGCAGTAATGGCAGCTTTCATATCTGCTCCGGGAGCCATTCCGACCATTTTTCCTAATTTTTGTTGTACATATTGGCCGATTTTAGCGAAAAGGTAGCCTCTAGCTCCAATTTGGAAAATTTCAGTTAAAGAAACCCTACTTTTTTGGTTTGCAAGTAAAGCCTGCGCTCGATCAGAATCCAATTCTATAGCCACGACTTCGGGATTCTCCATAGCGATAGTTTCTTCGATTTCCTTAACACTTTGTTCAGCTATATGCGACGTTCCAATTATTTTGATCTGGTTCATTTATGTTTTTTTACATAGAAAACTATTTAAACTTACGTAACTCAAATTGTTTAAGTGAGGTGGATTACTATGCTTAAAATGAAAAAGTTATCTGAAACTTATGATTTGAGGGTTTTTACCGATGCAGGGGATTATTTCGGAGATGTAGAGGATAGCATTGTAGCAGGAAATAAAGTTTTTGGTTGGAAAATTAAAGCAACTAAAAATTCTTTCTTAAGTAGAGTTTTGGGCAGTGCTAAAGGAGTTATAGTTCCTCATCAATTAGCAAAGGCAGTAGGCGATATTTTAATTATTTCTAAAAATGCCGTTCCAAGTAATGGAGCGGGCGAATCGGATGAGGTAGATCAGTAGATAATGAACTATCAAAAATATTTCCAAAAATTAATTTCTTATCAATATTTTCAGGGTGAAACTGAAGAGATAGATGAGTTTTTAGTTATTGCCGCTTAGATATCTATTATCTATTTAGTAATCTATAAATAGTTAGAATTATTGTTTAGTGTTATGGTAGAAGTGATAAGTGTACTTTTGGGTATTGGGTTAATTCTATTTTTTGGTGCTTTTGCTGAATTTATATTTAAGAAAATCTCAATACCTGATGTTTTATTTCTTATCACACTAGGGTTTGTGATTGGACCAAATGTTCTGGGTTATATTGGGCCAGGAAGTATTGCTAGGTTAGCACCTATCTTTACTACATTCACTCTATTATTTTTATTATTTGATGGTGCTTTTAATATCCATTTATCTTCATTAATAAGAGAATTTTCCAGCAGTTTAATTTTGACATTATTTAACTTCATTATTTCTTCAGTGGTAATATCAGGAATTATGATGGCTATGGGATACTCTTTTTTAGTTTCATTACTGGTGGGGTTTATTTTAGGCGGAACATCATCTTCTTTTGTAATCCCCATTCTTAAACAAATTAATATTTCGGAAAAAATTTACTCTTTGCTAACACTGGAATCAGCGTTAACTGACGTATTTTGCATAGTGTTTTCATTAACAGTTATTGAAATTATTAGATTAGGCGGATTTGGTTTTCAAAGTATATTTTCTCAGTTGGCGTCATTATTTGCGGTGGCTGGATTAATTGGTTTGTTGGCAGGAGTAGTATGGATTATTTTAGTTACAAAAGTCTTTAAGGAACCGCATTATATGTTAACTATAGCTTATCTTTTACTAGTTTATGTTTTAACTGAATTTTTACACGGCAATGGCGCAATTGCAGCATTGTTTTTTGGTTTAATGTTGAATAATTCAAAAACTTTAACTTCAATTTTAAATGGATTAAAAAGCTATAAGATTAAAGAGAGAAGAAAGGCTCTGAAAGGAAAACAAGGGGTTTCCATAATAACTCCTTCTGAAGCTTTTTTCTACCACCAGATTTCTTTTTTTCTGAAGACTTTCTTCTTTGTTTACGTTGGGATTTTAATTGATTTAAGCGATATTAAAGCTTTAATGATTGGAGGGGTTATTTCTTTAGTTTTATTGCTGTCTAGAAATTCCTCACGCCTGCTTACTAGAAGAATGGAGCCTTTACATAGAAATTTAATTGATGCGGTTTTCGCCAGGGGATTAGCTGCTGCAGCAATAACTCAGTTGGCAATACAAGCGGCAGTCCCTCATGCAGACTTTATAGCTAAAGTGACTTATGTAGTAATTACTGGTACAATTATCTTAAGTTCAATTAGAGTCTTCTTTGTCAAAAGAAAATTACAAAAGCCTAAACCTTTAAAATTAACTGATAAAAAAAAATCCACATACTGAAAATAATAACTCGTTGGAATCGTGTAACTATACGTGCCATTTATGTTAAGAATAGAATTGATATGCTCCCCCAACCAGAACTACTTATATGAAAAGATAAAACTATGTTTTATACTAAAAATACTTATATAGTGCTAATTCTTTAAGGTTAACAGATGGTAATGGATCTATTTTCTGTGGCAGGGATTGTAGTTCTGATATTTCTGACAATCTTTTTTGGGAGGATTTTGACTATTGCTTTAAGAGTCTTGTTTTATGTCTTAATAACAGCATTAGTGCTAGTTTTCTTTTTTGGGGTATCCTTAGACACTCTCCTAAACTTCTTGTCAAAAGTGTTATTATTGGCTTTTTAACCAAGTTAAAATATGATTTTTCCACCAGTGTATTTTCACTGGTGGCGTAGTCATCTCTTTGATTGGAAAAATAATGGTCGAAAAACCGCCCCGAGCGAAGCGAGCATGCCACTGGTGTTGAGCCCGCAGGCGATCACCAGTGGTGGGCGGTTTTTTTGACTATAGTGTTCTGCATAGATAAAACTTATAAAGTAATTAACCTGCAAGGTTATTCATGACTTCTACCATTTGGACTGAGAAATATCGGCCTGCTACCTTTACTGATATTAAAGGACAAAAAGAAATAGTCAAAAAAATAGCTGCCTTTGTAGATTCAGGAAATATGCCTCACTTATTATTTTCAGGTCCTGCTGGTGTTGGTAAAACTACTCTTTCTTTAGTTATAGCAAAACAATTGTTTGGCGATAATTGGAGACAAAATACTTTAGAGTTGAATGCCTCAGATGAACGAGGTATTGACATTATTAGGGTTAAAGTAAAAGATTTTGCCAGAACTAAAGCTATAGGCAATGTGCCGTTTAAACTGATTTATCTGGATGAAAGTGATGCTTTAACTAGGGATGCTCAGCAGGCCTTGCGCAGAACTATGGAAAATTATACTAAGACCTGTAGATTTATCTTAAGCTGTAATTATTCTTCTAAGATTATTGATCCTATACAGTCCAGGTGCGCAGTATTTAGATTTAAACCTCTGTCCGAAGATGAAGTTTTAGAAGTTATAACCAAAGTAAGTAAAGAAGAGGGTCTATTTTTAAGTGAAGAAACTAAGAAAGCTTTATTTAATGTTTGCAGTGGTGATTGTAGAAGATTGGAAAATATTATGCAAAGTTGCGCCGCTATCAGGAAAGAAATAGATCTAGAACTAGTTTATTCTATGGCTTCAGTGGCTAAACCTAAAGAAGTTAATGAAGTTTTAAGCACTGCTGTTTCAGGTAATTTCATAGAATCAAGGAAAAAACTATTATCTTTGATGTTAGATTATGGTTTGTCTGGTTTGGATATTATCAAACAAATTCAGAAAGAGATCTGGAATCTGAAGATCGCAGATCGCAGGAAAGTTGAATTAATTGATAAATGCGGTGAAACAGAATTTAGAATGGTAGAAGGTGCTGATGAATATGTTCAGCTGGAGAGTTTTTTAGCTTTTGTTGTTTTAGTTGGTTCGAATCAATGAGACTTAAAACTCATTTAAATAACTTTGAATAGCATCAAAAACAAATAGTCATAAATCGAATATATTGTTGCCAGAAAAAGCAGTTCAGCTGTAATTATAATGATAATAGGATATTTTTAAATTAAGAAGCAAGCAAAAAACGATATAATCGTACTAGAACAATTGTGATAGAAGATAACAAAATCGGTATGTGAATTATAACGTCATCAAAACCAGTAATAATTTTTACTATAAATCCAAGGAACAAAAGCTTATCGCATCCTATAATAAATTAATTAGCGCTTTCTTTTATTCTTAATTTTTCTTGGATAATATCCCTATACTTATATTCTAAGGTTAAAGTTATCTGTTTAGTAGAAATCGTGCCTGTAGGTAGAGCAGTCTTAAGCTTGCAAACTATTTCTGCTTCTTTATTGATCAATCTAGCTTCATTCTCCTTTCCGCCAGACTTACATTCCCAATCTAAATCATCTAAAGAGTAGGTTAATCTTTCTGTAACACCAAAATTATCGCCTTGTTTAGCAACTTTACCGCTTCCTACGTTTTTAATCTTAATTTTTAGAGCCATGATGCCTTTTCCAGCCGTATCTTCAATAACTGAACTCACTTGAATTGGCGCTCCAGATACAGAAAATTGCTTATTCTCCTGAACGGTACAAACTCTAGTATCTCTTAGATCTTCCTTAAGACAAACTTCAGGAACAATAACTATTGTTTCATAGTTGTAATCAATATTAGCAAACCAAGTTCTCTCGGTCAAGCCCCTTACTGGACTAGTATATCCTACTTCATCTCCAAAGGTAACAACTTCTTCTCCTCCGGTTGGAACTAAATCTGAAATTTTTTCGATAACTCCTTGATTCTTTAAAACATAAGATGATATACCATTAAATTCGCTTTGAGCTGGACCTAGAAGTTCAACAGTAACATCATTTGGTTGTAAATCATATTCACCTTTATTTTGCAAAGTAACTTCAATTGGAAACGATTCGGTGTCAAAAATACTGTAAACTCCCTCTTCTTCTACTCCTAATGGTTCAAAACTGGCTGCTACTCCTTGGGTTCCACCAACGAAAGCCCCTTTAGTATCTAAGGTCTTATCTCTTTGCTTACAAGAGGTAATTAATAATATACTTATTAATAGAATTGACACCAACAATATTTTGTTTTTCATCGTACCTACCTCTTTAATCTTACAAACAAGTTGGCATATTTAAATTTGTCTGTTTTTTGTATGTATTAAGTTTTCTTTCGGCTTTAGCATCGGCTCGCCTTTGGCTGCTATAATACTATAGCAAAAATTCCCATTGCAATTTCCTTTTTGCTGGCTATTGTTATACGAGAAGGCTCACATCTTGATGCTAAAGCCCCAAACTAAATACATACTGTTTTTTAATTGCGGACATAAGTTTGGCAAAACCTTGATTTAATGAATAGGTGGTGTTGGATTATCTTGGCGTTCTAATTACATTTATGGACTTAGAAATAGAATTAATATATCCGTAATCTAGATCTATCAACAATAGTGTTTCGTAAGCTGAAGTTCCAGGCACATCAAAACTGCAGACGATCTTGCCTCGGCCGTTAGATAGTCTTACAATATTATCTTGCGGATTACAATTACCGATACTGTCTGACAATCTTACAGAATATCCAACTTTGTCGAAGTCTGTTCTTTGAAGATTAGCATCAGAACAAGCTTGGATATTAGTGAAAGGACTTAAAACCTGGCCGCTGCCAAAATTAGAAACAGTGATATCAAATATTGCTCGGTTACCTACCATATCTACTCCTACGTGGCTAATTCCTACTGGACCGCCTTGTCCTCCGCCTACGTTAACACCTTTTCTATAGTCACAAGCTTTTTGTTGCGGCGAGACTTGGTATAATAACGGGTCTATACACACTTGCGGACTAGCAATAGTATGATAATTGTAGCACGCTAAAAAATTTAAGCGCGGCTGATAATTTGGGATTCCGAAAGGTAAGGCAATATTAGGGGATCTAAACTCTATTTGATTAAATCCTCCATCTAGATTATAGACTGATTTTCCTTCTAATATGTTTAGACCTTCGGCACAAGATCTTGGCAATTCTAAACCGCCGCGAATAATATTTTTATCAAAACCAGTGATATGAATAAAACAATCTTGCAAATCTAAATCGTCATTACCGACATTTTTGACATCAACCAGACTAATCAGTTCGTTTTGATCGTAAATAGTTTCTGGCGGGTAATTTGGAACTATCTCTATTTCTACCCCCTGTGTACCTGTTTTAACTCTTTCTAAAGCAGCTGCAGTTTCTAAAGGCCTTTCCCCTCCAGAAACTCCAGGTTGGCAAGCTGAAAGGACAAATAAAGAAATAAATAGGACTACTATCAAGCTGCCTCTTCTCATGGCTTATATTAATCAAGAATCGTATATAAGGTTTTTGGTGAGTAACTCTTATAAATAAGATTTCAAATTCATCGATAATATGGCCAAAATTTTTCATTTCAAAAAAGATTGTATCAGCTGCGGGGCTTGTGCAGCTATCAGCCCAGCAATCTTTGAAATGGATGAAGAGGGTTTAGCTGAATTGAAAGGTTCTAATACTGTTGGTGATCACCAAGAATTGAAAGTTAGTGAAGAGCAAAAAGTTCAGGGTCAAGAAGCAGCTGATGTTTGTCCCGTGAATATTATCTCTGTCAAGGATGAAGATTAAATTCGATGCTCTTTTCCTAGGCTGTGATAGAAAGCAGTATGATGATGTTTTATCCTTTGCAAAATTTTGTGGTGTTTCTTGAGTAATCTTTCAATCTCTGATTTAATTCTAGAATGTTTTATCTGGTGTTTTCTTTTTTCATTTTCATCACTGGCGTTACTGTGCTTTCTAGCATGCTTTTCTGCTCTATTGCTTAGTCTTTGGATTCGTTTGTTGACGGCAGCTAGTTCTTTGGAATAGACATACAAGTAACCAGCTTCATTAGCTAAACCCATGGTCAGAATTGATTTCTATACTTTATAAATGTTAGTAGAATGGTGGTCTACTTTTTAATAATAATCATGCAGTGGTCTTTTTCAAATGGTTCTAGGATTTTGTAATCAATTACAGTAAATTCTTTTTCTAATCTTTTTCTAATTTCTATAAATATTTCTTTTGGTTGTTTTTTAATGTTAATGCTTCTAGCCTTGACTGCTAACAAACCATAGCCGCCATCTTTTAGGAATAACTTGCAGTTTCTAATAAAGATATCGTCTTGGTTTCTTTGAGCAATGTCTTGATAGACAATATCCACTTGGCTAACTTTGTCGGTATATTCTTCCGGATGATTAGCGTCAGCAAGAATAGGGATAATGTTTTTTCTGTCTTCAGCCAAGAAAACTAGATCTCTTACTACTCTTGGCGCAGGGTCAATGCCGAATATAACACCTTCTTTTCCAACCATGTCAGAAATAAAAGAAGCAGTATACCCGTGAGAAATCCCTAAATAGAGTATAACATCATTTTTTCTAATCCCTGCATTGGTGCAGCCCTTAGTGATCATGGCCGCTAACTTGCTCCTTCTAGGATCTAGTTCGCGGTATTCATGGTTATCTTCATTAATTAATCTTTCTTGAAATGGACTTTTACCCGGCAAGATACTTCTAGTAAAAATTCGTTTGCCTCTAGCTTCTTCGTAGATCTCAAAAACTGAATGCGGTTTAATTTTTCTTGACATTTTTATTTTCCATTTCTCGTATTTTAGCTTCTTTCCAATACTTTGATGCTTCCTCTATAGAAACGCTGCGATTTTCAAAAATGTGCGGTTTTCTTCTTTTAATTTTATCGATAGCTAGTTGGAATAATTCATCAAAACTAGCTCCAACTTCATTTTTGGACAACTTAACTAGAACAAAAACATTATAAAGGATGTCTGCAATCTCTTCTTTTATATTATCATGATTATAATTGGAAGAGCTTATCTCTTGTTCTAATTCTAAAATTTCTTTTTTGATTTCCGGAAGAAATGATTTTACAGTATGCCTTTTGATATGATTACAGAAAGTATTATTCTTTTCAATCATTTCCATAAATAATGGAAATGTTTTAATTCTCGGACTAACCATCGCAGTTTTCTCGGTGTCTTTTTGTATTATTATTGGACTGCTTTTCACCCTAAAACCTCATTTAATTCTTTTCGATATTCTTTAGCTTTGAATTCACCTTTAAAATAATCTAATCGCGAACATAGCGATAGTTTATCGGCTAATATTCTGGCAGCTTTGCCTTTCTGATCTCTCCTAGAGTTTTGGACTAGAGGGTGATGGATAATAACTCCGTGCTTAGGGCTTCTACTTCCCGTCTTGATATGCCTAAATAAAGCTTTTTCTGCTCCTAGTAGTTGTATAGTGGAAGCTGGCAATAATGCTAATTTTTTAAGTCCTTTTGCTAATTCAATTAGTTTGGCGCCAATAGTTACTCCGGCTAGTTCTAATATATTAGGACAGTATGTCTGCATAATTTTTTGTAAGTATTCTTCGTGATTTCTACGTAATCGATATAGGTTCTCTATTTCCTTAGCCAGCAGTGTCATTTCTTGTAGATGATCTTTACTTAACTCTGCTCCCATCGAATCTTTTGGTTTCTTTTGATCTAATGAAGCCAAGAATTTTTCATTGCTAACAGTTTTTTCAGATAACTCCGGAAAATAAAGTGAATGCCATTCTCTTAATCTCTTTATTAACAGATTATTGGAATGATCTATTTCGTTAATATTACTAATAGCCTGTATAATTAATTGGTCCTCATTAACAGAATCCTTAATTGCTTGCTTGGTTAACTTAAGATTCTCTTCATAAAATTTTTGAAAATACTGTTTATCTTTAAATAAAGATAAAACCTGCCGAATTTTGTCATCTGGCAGCTTCTCGGCTTCACCTTCATTAGAGATAATGTTTAGGTTTTCATCCAATATGAATGTTCCAAGTACGTTAGTGAATTTATATTTCATGTAGTGTTTTCTTCTAAAGCTGATGGTGATGTTTAAGTTGTATAATAATAAAGTGATTACTTTTTAAACATTTCTTACTTTTAGTTGCGGACAAAGGGAGTTAAGTTGATTTATTACCCGACAGAGCACAAAATTGTAAAAGTTTTTAAATAGTTATGATATCTCTAAAAATTTACAAATGCATGATGAACCAACTCCCGATTGTTTCTATTGCGGTAGAGATTTAAGCTCTATAACTTGGGAATCAAAGTGGTATGATGATTGTCATTACAAACTAACTATTTGCAGTTGTGGTAAGAAAAATTGGCAGGAAGTCGTTAGAGGGTCAGGGCATGATTCTTTTTTGAAGAATAAACATCTAGGGTCGATTCTTAGAAACTGTTGTGGTGGGACTTGGAATAATTAAATAGGCTCTGAACTAACGTTCTGAAGGTCTCAGAAATTCCCCAAATTTCCGATACTTTTATAAATAAGTCATCTACTTAAGAGGTAAAACGGTATGCACACTGTTTAGCTTGGACTAAATAAATGTATAACGTACCAGCCTGATAAAGTTGACATCAAATTTTCTTGATGAAGATTCAAAATAGGCAATTAACGAGGATAGATTGTTTAATAGATTAAATAATCAAACAACTAAAATATGCCAAAAGTAAGTCACCCGCGAAGGGGAAGTATGCAGTTCTGGCCAAGAAAAAGGTCAAGACACTCTTTAGTTAGAGTTAGATCCTGGGCTAATGAAAATAATACTAAACCATTAGGTTTTATTTGCTATAAGGCCGGAATGACGCATTTGTTGGTTGTTGATAATCGTCCAAAATCCTTAACCAAAGGCGAAGAAATTTTTATGCCGACAACTATTATCGATTGTCCGCCAATGAAAGTTGCTGGTGCTGCCTTCTATAAAGATTCTCTATTTGGTTCAAAAAAAGTTGCTCAAATTCTCTCTACAAAAACTGAAAAAGACTTAGCTAGAGTATTTAACCCGGCTAAAAAATCAAAAAGTTTTGAGGATATTAAAGATTTTGATGAATTAAAATTGCTGGTGTATTCTATGCCGAAAAAAACCTCTACCGGCAGTAAGAAACCAAAGATAATTGAAGTGGCTGTAGGCGGCTCTAAGGAAAGCAAATTGCAATATGTCAAGGCAGTCATGGATAAAGAGATTAAAGTTGCTGATGTTTTTGAAACCGGAAGCTTAGTAGATGTGCATGGGGTTACTAAAGGTAAGGGCTTCCAAGGCACCGTGAAAAGGTTTGGCGTGCCAATTAGGCAACATAAAGCTGAGAAGACAAAAAGAGGTATTGCAACTTTAGGTTCATGGACTCCAAAGAGAGTAGAGTTTACAGTAGCTCAAGGTGGTAAAATGGGCTACCATTTAAGGACAGAGTATAATAAGCAAATCATTAAAGTTGGTGAAGATGGCAAGGAAGTCACTAGAAAGGGCGGAATTACTAAATACGGTGTGGTAAAAAATAGTTATCTTTTAGTCAAAGGATCTATTGTTGGGCCAAGAAAGAGGGCTTTATTGTTAACTGCCGCTACTAGAATGAATAAGAATGTGGTTAAAGGACCACAAGAAATTAAATATTTATCACTATCATGAAGATTTCACTTGTTGATAAAACAAATAAAAGAACTGGAGACGTTGAATTAGCTAGTCAGTTCTCTGAAGGTTACAGGCCTGATTTGATTAAAAGAGCGGTCCATGCATTACAAAGTTCAGCTAGACAAAAATATGGTGCAGATCCCTTGGCGGGTAAGAGAAGTTCTTCAAAAACTAGTAAACGAAGAAGGAAATATCGGGGAACTTATGGTTTTGGTATTTCCAGAGTTAACAGAAAAATTTTATCCCGGAGAGGTATGAGAATGTTCTGGGTTGGAGCTTTCACACCACAAACTGTCGGCGGAAGAAGATCTCATCCTCCTAAATCTGACAAAAACTGGGAGAAAAAAATTAACAAGAAAGAAAATAGAAAAGCGGTAAGATCAGCGATGGGTGCTACTTTAAACAAGACTATCGTAGCAGCTAGGGGTCATAAAATCCCAGAAGGATATCCCTGCGTTATTGATGGATTTGAAGACTTGAAGAAAACAGCAGATGTAGAAAAAGTATTACATTTATTAGGATTTGGCGATGAATTGTCTCGATCTATGATTAAAAAAATCAGAGCAGGATTAGGAAAAACTAGAGGAAGAAAATACCAGAGGAAAAAGGGTATTTTAATTGTTGTGGGCAAGGATTGTCCGCTAATTAAATCAGCCTCTAATATTGCTGGTGTTGATATTGTAGAAGCTAGAAATCTAAATGCTGAATTGCTGGCTCCAGGAGCTATGCCGGGAAGAGTAACTTTATGGACTAAGAACGCAGTGGATGAAATTAAGGAGAAGAAATTATTTGCTTAAAATGGTAAAAGAAATAAAAAAAGAAACAGCAGCTGAACAATCTGAAGCGGTTGACGATTTCGACTCTTATTTGATTATCAGAGCTCCGCTATCTACAGAAAAAGCGATAAGGTCTATCGAATTTGATAATAAGATAACATTCATTGTTCATCCTAGGGCTACTAAAGAGGATGTAAAAAAAGCAGTAGAAGAAACCTTTAAAGTTACAGTAGTTAATGTTAATATTCAAAATTCAGTAAAGGGTCAGAAAGTAGCTTATGTAAAATTAGGAGGGGAAAGTCTGGCTTCAGATGTAAGCGCGGACTTAGGGCTGATTTAAGATGACTGATAGACAACCGAAAATTATGCCTATTAATCGAGAAGACGACTTATCTCTTTTAATTCGAGGGGATATAGTAGTAGGTAATGCTACTTGTAATGGAAGCTCGCTGCCTAGAGGCTTATTTGTTTTTGCTGGTTTTACACCTAATGGAGAGGATATAAGATTATTACAAAGACCTCATTATGAAACTACAGTAATGATGGATACAGTTGTTTATATTGATGTTCCAATCAAGGATATTATTTATGGAAGAGATGGATCTTTTAGTTTTCCTGATGTTTCTGGAACAGTTAATCCAGAGGGCCGTGACCATGAGTTAATTAGGAGTTATACTAAATTAATGATACAAGTAAGAGTATAAAAAATGGGTAAACGAATCATACAGCAAAGACGAGGACGAGGAACTAATACTTATAGGTCTCCTAGTTTTAGGTTCAAGGGCAAGGTTTCTCATCCGCAGGCAGGCGTTGTTGCTGACATTATCCATTGTCAAGGCCACAGTACTCCCTTAATTGAAGTAGTATCTGTTGGCGGAGCTAAAAGTCTAGCTTTCGCTCCGGAAGGAATTAGTGTAGGGGATAATATTGAAGCTGGTCTGGGGATAAGATTAGATAATGGTAATGTACTGGCTTTAAGAGAAATTCCAGAAGGAACTTTAGTTCATAACATAGAATTAAGGCCTGGCGATGGCGGAAAACTGGTTAGATCTTCAGGAACTTTTGCTAAAATAGTGGCTAAATCGGAAAATGCAGTAAGAGTATTATTACCTTCTAAGAAGGAGAAAGCCTTTCTGCCAGATTGCCGTGCAGCTATTGGTGTCCTGGCAGGTTCAGGGAGAATAGAAAAACCATTTTTAAAAGCAGGTACTAGAATGAAAAAGATGAGAGCTAGAAACAAATTATACCCGAGAGTTGACGGTATTTCCATGAACGCTGTAGACCATCCATTTGGCGGTAAGTGTTCGCATATTAAAGGAAGACCTACCCAATCTCCGCGAAGTGCACCTCCTGGGCGTAAGGTGGGTAAAATCGCTCCAAGAAGGACTGGTAGAAGAAGGTAAAATCAAAATGGCAATTAAACAATTCAAGTGGAAAGGAAAACTGGAGGAAGAAATCAAGCAATTAGATCTAGATACATTTATTCGATTAGTGGGTTCTAGACAAAGAAGATCGTTAAAGAGAGGATTTACTGATGCTCAAAAGGTTTTATTAAAAAGAATTGATAATGGGGATAAAAACATAAAGACGCATTGCCGTGATATGATAATTTTGCCTAAAATGGTAGGCATGACTATTGGCGTATATAATGGCAAGGAGTGGCATAGATTGGATATAACTGCAGAGATGTTAGGGCACTATTTAGGAGAGTTTGCGTTAACTAGGAAAAGTGTGACTCACAGTGCAGCTGGAATTGGTGCTACTAGATCAAGTAAGGCAGTGTCAGCGAGATAAAAATGACCAACAAACTTCAAAAAGATAATAATCAGCACGGTGCGATAGCCAAATCGCTGAATTTATCAATATCTACTAAGCATAGTGTTGAAATTAGCCGAAATATAAGGTATAAATCTACCAGTGAAGCTAGGCAGCTGTTGGAAGATGTTGTTGATATGAAACGGGCCTTACCATTTAGGAAATATAAAAAAGACATGGGTCATAAAAGAGGCATGATGGCTGGAAGATACCCCCAAAAAGCAACTAAAGAATTCTTAAAGCTAATAAAATCAGTGGAAGCTAACGCCCAATCTAAAGGTTTGGATACTGGAAATCTCAAAATCACTAAAATCATTAGCAACCAGGCTAGCATTCCATTTACAGGTGGAAGAAGGAGAACTGGCACTAAAAGAACTCATATTGAAATTGAAGTTAAAGAGTTTATTAAGAGAAAGTCTGCTGGTAAGACTAAAAAAGCGGATGTTAAAGAAGGATCAAAAATAAAAAAAACTACTTCGGTTAGAAGGAGTGAAGGCAAGTCTACGGATCATGAAACTAAATTGCAAGAGGGAGCTAAACAATGAAAACGAATCAGTTTCTGGGATTCCATGAGGATGAAATACAATGATTGAACGAGAATTCATAAACCAGAAGACTAAGGAGTTTTATATTAAGAAGATGATAGAAGATAATCTAAAAGGCGCCGGCATTTCGCAGATCAGGTTAAAGAAAATTCCTCTTGGTGAAAAAATAATTATACATACTAGCAGGCCTAGTTTAATTGTTGGCTCTAAAGGTTCAAATATAAAAGACTTAACTAGAACTTTAAAGAAAAGATTCCAGCTAGAAAATCCACAGATTGAAATTATTGAGGTCAGAGATGTCTTCCTTGATGCGAATGTAGTGGCAGAAAGGATTGCCAGTTCTTTAGAAAAATTCGGCTCGGCTAGATTTAAAGGAATCGGTCATAAGATTATGGAGAATGTTTTAAATTCCGGTGCTCTAGGAATAGAGTTGATTATCTCTGGAAAAATTCCGGGTGCTAGGGCTAAGAGCTGGAGATTTTATCAAGGCTACTTAAAGAAGTGCGGGGATGTGGCGGTTTCTGGTGTAAGAAAAGCTCAGAAAGCTGCTTTATTAAAGAGTGGAATTATCGGAATTAAAGTAGCAATCATGCCGCCAAATTTAGAGCTGCCAGATGACATACAATTATTAGAAGAACCAATCACAGTTGAGGAAGAAATAAAAGTTAAAGTCGAGCCAATAGTTGATGCAGATTCAGGTAAGATAAAACCTAAGAAAAAGAAAGCTGCAAGAAAATCTAAAACTGAGAAAGCTTCCAAAATTGAATCAGCATCAGGAAATGAATCCAAATCGCCTGCGGCTGAAAAAATTGTATCAGAAGAACTATTAACAGAGACTAATGAAGGACTAACTAAAGATGAAGAAAAAGACGGAGCCAAGGAAGAATGAAAATCATGAAGGATTTGAAAAATCTATCGCCAGCAGGATTGCAAGAACGATTAGTAGAATTTAAAAAAGAGCTACTTAAATTAAATGTGCAGGCAGCTACTGGCGCCAATACAGCTAATCCGGGTAAATTGAAAAAAACCAAAAAAAATATAGCTAGGATTATGACTTTATGGAATCAGAAGGATGGGGTAAAACAATAGATGGTAGGTGTATGTAACCAGTGCGGCTTACCGCAAGATCTATGTGTTTGCGAGACAATCGCTCGTGAACAACAAAAAATCACTGTGGCTATAGAGAAAAAGAAATTTGGAAAAAAATATACGATTGTGAGCGGGATTAAGAAGGAAGCCAACGTGGATGAGATACTCCGAAAATTGAAATCAAAGTTCGCTTGCGGCGGCACAGCCAAAAGCGGAAATATTGAACTTCAAGGGGATCATCGCGGCAGGTTAAGGCCGGCCTTAATCGATTTAGGGTTTCCTGATGAAACTATTGAAGTTAAGTGAATCATCAAGAAGAATCTTGGTGAAATAGGCAAATATGAAAAAAGCAAAATTTCCAGAAGAATTAATTGGCATGGAAGTTGAAGTTATCCAAGCGACTAATCCTTCATTGAAAGGGATTATTGGAAGAATCGATGATGAAACAAAAGAAACCATCGTGGTTAATGGAAAAGTTTTGCTTAAAAGGGCTATAATTATCAAGTTAGCTAATGGTAAATTAGTAGAAGGCAAAGATCTGGCTAAACGGCCGGAAGAGAGAATAAAGGGAAAATAAAACAATGGCATCAAAACAAGTGCTTGGTGTGAATGCACCAAATCAAGAATGTACGGACATAAAATGTCCATTCCATGGAGAGATTTCAGTAAAAAGAGAACTATTGAAAGGAAAAGTAATCAAGAAAGATATCAATCGTTCTGCTACCATTGAATGGCTTAGATCAAACTTTGTTAAGAAGTATGAGCGTTACGAGATCAAGAGATCAAAAATGAGAACTCATAATCCGGCTTGCCTTAATGCGGCTATCGGAGATAAAGTAGTAGTCGCAAGAACTAGGCCCCTGAGTAAAACTAAGCATCATGTAATTATTCAGATAGTAGGTAAAGAAAATGAAAGCATTAAAAAGTAGAATTACACGAAGCTTGCCATCGCAAGCTGAGGTATTAACCTGTGACAATTCAGGTGCGAAAGTACTAAAAATATTTTCAGTTAAAGGACATAATACTGTTAGAGGAAGATACCCTGCAGCTGGAATTGGCGATTTAGTTTTAGCTTCAGTAAAAAAAGGAAAACTAGAAATGAGGAAAACTGTAGTTCTAGCGGTAATCGTGAGGCAAAAAAAAGAATTTAGAAGAGCTGATGGAACTAGGGTGAAGTTTGAAGACAATGCAGCGGTAGTATTAAAAGATGAAAAAGGGAACCCTAAAGGCACTATCTTTAAGGGGCCAATAGCTAAAGAAGTAGCTGAAAGGTGGCCTGCAGTAGCTAAAGTGGCAAGTATCGTAGTATAAAAATGAAAGCGAAATTTTCAACAAGTTGGAAGGGAAGTGCACAAGTGCGAAAACAGCGTAAATATAGGCACAATGCTCCTCTTCATCTCAAACAGAAAATGCTGCATGGGAATTTATCTAAACCATTAAGGGAAAAGTATGGCTTAAGGAATATGCAAATTAGGAAAGGCGATAAAGTAAAAATATTGAGAGGTCAATTTAAGAAGAAAGAGGGTAAAGTGGATAGAGTTGACTTAAAAGATGAAAAGATATTTGTAACTGGATTAGAAATAATCAAGAAGGATGGTAATCGCATCCTACAAGGGATATCTCCTTCAAATGCGATGATAATAGAATTAGAATTAAGTGATCACAAGCGTAAAATGAAAGTAGAAAATAAAAAAATAAATAAGACTAAGAAACAGGAATCAAAATGACCAATCACCTAAAAAGAATAGCGGCACCAAAAACTTGGAATATTAATCGTAAAGATAGAACATTTATAATTAAACCTAATGCTGGTGGTCATGCTCTTCAATCAGGACTGGCTTTAACTGTAATAGTTAGGGACATGTTGAAGTTGGCTAATACGGCGAGTGAAGTAAAAAAAATACTGAATAATAAACCAGTCTTAGTAAATGGCAAGAGAAGGAAAGATTACCGTTATGTAGTGGGCTTGTTTGATATTGTAAGTTTTGTTGATTTAGAACAATATTTCAAACTAACTAAAGATAAGAAAGGACGATTAGACTTGGTGAATATCTCTAAGGAAGAGGCTGAGTTAAAATTCTCTAAAATCATGGGAAAAACCAAACTTCCCGGCGGAAAATTGCAGTATAACTTACATGATGGTATAAATATTATCTGCGATAAGGAAGCCAAAGTGGGAGACACTTTGATATTGTCTCTTCCAAAGCTTGAAGTTAAGAAAGTCCTGCCTTTAAAGCCTGGAGCAGAGGTATTACTGGCAAACGGGAAACACAGTGGAGTTGTTGGCCAACTTAAGGAAATAAAAGGCAACGAAGTAGTTTGTCAAGTTAACAAAGAAACTATTGAAACAGCAAAAAAATACCTATTCGTTATAAAATGATAACACCAAATAAACAGAATCCAATGAAGGAAATAACTATTTCCAAAATCACTCTAAATGTAGGTGCTGGAAAAAATGAAGAGTTATTAAAAAAAGGTCTTAAGTTATTGAAGAAATTATCTGATGAAATAAACCCAATTGAAACTATCACTAATAAAAGAATTCCTACATGGAATCTTAGACCTGGGCTAAAGATTGGCTGTAAAGTTACAATTCGCAGGAATACTGAACAATTGTTGAAGAAATTGCTAGTAGCTAAAGAAAGAGTTTTGGCTGTTAAAAACTTTGATAATAATGGCAATCTTTCCTTTGGCATTCCTGAATATATAGATGTGGAAGGTCTTGAATATGATCCGGAATTAAAGATTATTGGATTTGAAGTGGCTGTGACCTTAGAACGACCGGGATTTAGCATTAAAAATAGACGGATTAGACCAGCAAAGATTGGCAAAAGCCATAAAATAACTAAGGATGAGGCTATAAATTTTGTAACCAATAAGTTTGGGGTGCAAGTACAATGACTACTAGCGACCACAGGAAAATGTTTACGCAGTTGAATGCTAAACCTATCAAAAAGAAAAAGTTCATTAAATTTAACCAGCCTAAAGAGCGGTCATGTGGAATTGCGTTGAGAAAATGTAAAAACTGCGGAAGAATGCGGGCCCACATTAGAAAGTATGGACTGCATATTTGCCGCCAATGTTTTAGAGAAATGGCAGTAGGACTGGGATTTAAAAAATTTAGTTAAGGAGGATAAAAATGCTTAACGACACCTTAGCAGCGGTATTAACAAAAATCATCAACGCGGAAAAAGTTGGAAAGCGTGAAGTTATGGTTAGGCCTGCCTCTAAAATGATCAAAACAGTTCTTACGATAATGAATGAAAACAACTATGTCGGGCAATTTGAAGAAATGAGCGACGGCAAGTCTCTTAAAGTTAATTTACTGGGTAATCTTAACAAATGCGGGGTCATCAAGCCAAGATTCTCTTCAAAAAGAACCGAACTGGAAAAATGGGAAAAGAGGTATCTGCCAGCTAAGGATTTTGGAATAATTTTAATTTCGACTCCACTAGGAGTAGTTACTCATAATGAAGCTAAAGAAAGAAAAACTGGAGGAAAATTAATAGCTTATTGTTACTAATGAAAACGGCAATTACAAGGGAAATTGCATTGACTGAAGGCGTAACAGCTGAATTTAAAGATGGAAGACTTTTAGTTAGAGGCAAGGCGGGTATCTTAGAAAGGAGTTTCTCCCATCCTAAAATCATTTTAGAAGTAACCAGCAAAGCCGTAAAGTTAAGATTTGATAAAGCTTCTAAAAGAGAAAAGACTGTACTTGGATCTTTTGAATCTCATATTCAAAACATGATTATTGGGGTAAAAGAACCACATGTTTACAAACTTAAAATCTGTTCCAGTCACTTTCCGATGAATGTTACTGTTTCAGGAAAAGAAATGATTATTAAAAATCTGTTTGGTGAAGCTGTGCCTAGAAAAGTGCCTTTGGTAGATAAAGTGGATGTAAAAGTTAATGGCCAAGAGATTATAGTAACATCTTTGGACAAAGAGCTGGCAGGCCAAATTGCAGCAAGGATAGAACAGACTTGCAGGGTTAAAAATAAAGATATCAGAATTTTTCAAGATGGCTGTTATATTGTTGAAAAAGCAGGAAAGGGAACATTATGACTAATAAAAAAACTTTACTGGAAGTTAGGAAAGAATCTAAGAAGTTTAAACCTGCTTTCAAAGTCAAGGAGTCTAATTTTGTAGCTCGCATAAAAGTTAGATGGCGTTTTCCAGGGGGAAGACATTCCAAAGTGCGCCAATATCATTGCGGCAGACCTGCTTTACCAACTCCAGGTTACGGATCTCCTAGAGAAGTTAGAGGGCTAAGCAGGATTGGTCTTAAAAGCGTAGTGGTCCATAATACTGCAATTTTTAATAGTTTAGATAATAAAACAGATGGAATAGTTATTGGATCTACAGTGGGTAATAGAAAGAGATTAGGCTTGCTTAAACTGGCCAAAGAGAAAGGTTTTACTTTATTAAATGTCAAAAATATTGATCAAGCTATTGACAAGATTAGTAAGAAGTTAGAAGAACGTAAAAAAATTAGAACGGAGAGATCTGAAGTAAAGACTAAAAAGCAGAAAGAAAAAGAGAGAAAAGCAGAAGAGAAACAGAGAAAAGAGGCTGAGGAGAAGAAGAAAGAAGATCATGATCATGGTTCTTCTGAAGAAAAGGAAACACAGGAAAGAAAAGAAATGGAGAAATTAATAACTAAAAAACAGTAAAGATGAAATCAAAAAAAATTTTAGCAGCGAAAATACTTAAGACATCACCTTATAAGGTGCGTTTTGCAGCTGGTGCTCTAGACGATATAAGAAAAGCTATCACTAGGTCTGATATGAGAGGCCTGATTGCTGTTAAGAAAGTTATGAAAGCGGCTACTAATGAGCATTCACGAGGCAGAGCTAGGAAGATAGCTTCTCAGAAAAGGAAAGGACGTAGAAAAGGCCGGGGCAGTAAAAAAGGAGCTAAATATTCTAGTGTTGATAGAAAGACTCAGTGGACTAATAAGATCAGAATTCAAAGAAAATTTTTATCCATGCTGAGAGACAAAGGATTACTTAATACTCAAAACTATCGCGCTCTATATAATAAGAGTAAGGGCGGTTACTTCAGAAATAGAAGGCACATTAAATTATATTTGACGGAGCATAAACTAATTGATCAAAATGGGAAATAAGCCAAGAACAATAATGTACAGAAGAAAGCGTGAAGGTAAAACTGATTTCAATAAACGTTTAAGTCTTTTGTTATCTCATAAACCTAGGCTAGTAGTTAGGTTTACTAATAAAAAAGTAATAGGTCAACTAGTCACCTTTTTAGAAAAAGGTGACAAAGTGGCAGTTGGAATTGATTCTTCATCTATAAAGAAAGCTGGATGGAATTCATCTTTAAAAAACATTCCAGCAACTTACTTAACTGGTTTTATCCTGGGGAAGAAAGCAGTTAAAGCTGGACATAAAGAAGCTATCTTAGATGCCGGGTTACGTGCACCATTACGTAAAGGGAGAATTTACGCTTTCTTGAAAGGAGTGGTGGATGGAGGATTAAAAGTTCCATATAGCGAAGAGAATATTTTTCCAGACGAGACCAGATTATCTGGACAACATTTAAAAAGTGACTCTTCAATTGAGTTTAAGCGAGTAAAACAAAAATTAAGTGAATGAAATGACTAAAATAGACGAAAATAAAATGGAAAAGAATAAAGGGGATATTAAAGTAGATATAGGGTCAATTCCTGAACTTCGAAGAGAGTGGCATCCTGTTTCTGAATTAGGCAAAGCTGTACAGCAAGGCAGAATAACTGAGCTAGATTATATTTTTGATAATGACTTAAAAATAATGGAGGCTGAGATTATAGATCTATTAATGCCAGATCTAGAAGAAGATTTGTTATTAATTGGACAGGCTAAAGGTAAATTTGGGGGAGGCCAACGAAGAATTTTCCGCCAGACTCAGAAAAAAACTAGGGAAGGAAATAAAATCCAGTTTATGACTTGCGCAGTTGTTGGAAATAAGAATGGCTATATTGGAGTAGGAATGGGGAAAAGTAAAGAGACTGTTCCAGCTAGAGATAAGTCTAAGAGACAAGCCAGGCTTAACGTTATGAGGATTAGAAGAGGCTGCGGCAGTTGGGAATCAGATTCAAGAGAAGCTAACTCCATTCCTTTTGCTGTTATTGGCAAATGCGGTTCAGTAAGATTAAGGTTAATGCCTGCGCCAAAAGGAACTGGCTTATGCATTGAGAAAGAATGCGCTAAAATTTTAAAATTAGCTGGGGTTCAAGATATTTGGAGTAAGACTGAAGGTCAAACTAAAACTAAGTTAAATTTGATTGGAGCTTTGTTAGATGGATTAAGACAACTTACTGAAAGAAAGATTAAACCAGACCATGTTGCAAAACTGGGCATAGTGCAAGGCAAGTTAAAGGAAGGTAAAACTATTGAGAATGTTAATAATGCTGCAGAAGCTGCTGAGAGGGTTGTATCATGACTGAGGCAAAAGAAAAAATTAATCCGGGCAGGTTGGCAGTAGTTTTAGTCCGAGGACTAACTGAAGTTACTAAGAAAATCAAAGATACTTTAACTCTACTAAATTTGACTAGGAAAAATCGTTGTGTAATAGTTGAAAATAGTTCTTCTATGCTGGGCATGATTAAAAAAGCTAAAGATTATGTTACTTGGGGGGAAATAGATGAAACAACTTTCAAAGACTTAGTCGAGAAGAGGGGAATTGATTATCTAGGAAGGCTGCAGGATAACAAAGGGAAATATTCCTATAAAGTTATGGAAGTTGCTGGAAGAAATTATAAACCTTATTTTAGTTTAAATCCTCCTAGGAAAGGTTTTGGCCGAAAAGGAGTTAAGGTGCCATTTAATGTTGGCGGCGGTTTGGGAGATAGAAAAGATAAAATTAACGATCTTATCAAGAGAATGATCTGATGGTAACTAACAAAAGAAAAAAAGTTCAAAAGTATCGTGGTCATACTACACATGGTGGTGGGCATCGAAAGAAAAGAAGAGGTTGGGGTAGCCGGGGTGGAAAAGGTAATGCTGGTACTGGTAAGAGAGCCGGGCATCACAAAAATCGTTCGGCTAAACAAGGGAGAGTTATAGGATCCACAGGTTTTATTCCCAGGAGAGGTAAGATGGTTTCCAAAGTGATTAATTTAGCGTACTTTACTTCAGAAAGGTTAGAAAAATTGACAAATGCCGGCAAGATTAAAAAAGACGGAAATACTTACACTATAGATTTAGAAAAAATAGGTTATACTAAACTGCTAAGTACGGGAGATTTAGGCGGTAAGGTCAACTTTAAGAACTGCCAGTGCAGTGCCAAAGTCGAAGAGAAAGTTAAGGCTGCCGGTGGTGCAGTTAAGACCTCAAAAACTGAGGCTATAGAGGAATAAGAACAATAAAATGGGTTTATTTGACAGTATCCTTTCGCATCTGCCTGAAGTGAAGGGGCCAAAACAGAAGAGGTTGCCATTTAAAGAGAAACTAAAATGGACTTTAATTACTCTAATTCTTTTTTATATAATGGGTTTTGTTCCATTGTTTGGTTTGGGCCAGAATGCTTTACAGCAATTTGAATTTTTATCAATTATCTTAGGAGCTTCCTTTGGCTCAATTATCAGTTTAGGTATCGGCCCGATAGTCACAGCTTCAATAGTTCTACAGTTATTGTCTGGAACCGGAATTCTTAAACTAGATATGTCTAATCCTGAAGGCCGGCAAAGGTTTACAGGACTGCAAAAATTTTTAGCTTTTTTCTTTATTATTTTTGAAGCAATGATTTATGTTTTAATGGGAGGCTTGGCTCCAGAAGCTGGACTAGTAGGGACTCCATTATTTGTACAGATGGAATGGCTGCTGATATTGCAATTAATTATAGGTGGAATTTTGATTCTATTTATGGATGAAATCGTAACAAAGTGGGGATTCGGCTCAGGAGTATCTTTGTTCATTGCAGCCGGTGTTTGCCAGCAGATATTTATTAGAGCATTTAATTTCTTGCCTTCACCTACTAATCCAGATATTGCGGCAGGTGCAATCCCAGCTTTATTTCAATCACTGGCCATTGGTGATGTGACTACTGCTACTTTACAAATTGCAGCGGTTGTTTCAACTATCGTGGTCTTCTTCCTAGCTGTTTACGGTCAAGCTATGAAAGTGGAGATACCTTTATCTTTTGGAAGAGTTAGAGGTTATGGCATGCGATGGCCGTTAAATTTCTTTTATACTTCTAATATCCCCGTCATCTTGGTGGCTGCTTTAATGGCTAATATAACTTTGTTTGGAACACTGTTAGAACGGTGGGGTCTGCCAGTTCTAGGTAGATTTTCAGGCGGAGTTCCTGTAAGTGGATTAGCTTATTGGATCCAATCTCCAAATCTAGTCCAAAATATAATCCAAGGAAGTTTTACTTCAGCAATGTTAGTGCAGGCTTTGATTTATATTCTTGTATTTATTACGGGTGCAGTGATCTTTAGTATTTTCTGGATGCAAACTGCCAATATGGATGCCAAAAGCCAATCTAAACAAATCTTATCTTCTGGTTTACAGATTCCAGGATTTAGAAGAGACGAAAGAGTTTTAGAAAAAATCTTAAGCCGCTACATTTGGTCGCTAACTATCGTTGGCGGGGCTTCTGTAGGGTTATTAGCAGCTTTTGCTGATTTAACTGGCGCCCTATCGCAGGGTACTGGTATTTTGCTGACAGTAATGATAATCTATAAGTTGTATGCAGATATTGCCAAGCAGCATATGATGGATATGCATCCAGCTATGAAGAAATTTATGGAATAATTTTTATAATTATTGATAATTAAACTATTGTTATGGTTTTGAAATCAGTAGTTATGGCCTTAGCTTTATATGCAACGTTGCCTAGCGATAGTCCAGCGTTTAAAATCAAAGTTGATGAAGGGCGGAGAATTTTAAGATACGATTTGATGAGAGAACTAGGTATTTTTGGGATTAGTGTCAGCCCAACAGATGTCGGTGATGCAGAATGGGTATATTCTGCGGATATATTTTATATTAGAAGTAACTTTAGGTTAAGAACTTCGGATAGAGAGGTTCAAAAATTACTGGGGGCTGAAGGATCAAGTATCACTTCTATTTCAAGTTTTGATAATTCTGATGATGGTGTTAGTTTAGATGAATACATCTATAGGCAGTATAACAGGGGTAAATTAAGCCATGGATTAAAATTAAAAAAGCAGCTGTCTGGAACGACAGTTGTATGTGAAAATTATCTTGGGGTAGTGCCTTGTCTAAGTACACCTGCGAGTCCAGCTGAAGTGGCTGCTGATTTATTTACTATTTTAGCAGGTATAGCTCACATAAAAGATCTTGAAGCAAAAGTTGCAGAAGGCAAGTTTCAACCAGCTTTTTACAACGGGAGGCAATATCCGCTAAAGTTGGTTAATGCTGGAAAAGAAGCAAGAAATGGTGTTAAAGTTAATGCTTATGATGTCTTAGGAGTAGATTATTTGCTAGAGAAACCTGGTGAACTTAAAGTTAGAATCTGGTTAAGATACGAATATCCTCACTTGCTTGAAGCTTTGCAATTAGAAGCCAAAATTCCTAAAACGATGGGGGCTATTAGTGGGGTGTTGACAGTGGAAAGAAAAGAGTAAGTTAATCTGTTTCCCACGTAGTTATGCGAGTACTATCCGGAAGTACTAGAAATAGTAAGATCGATACAGAAATAGTCTAATTAATGAATTATGAATAAAAAATCAATCGGGATAATCTGGATGGTATAGTAACAGATCAAAATAGTTCGGTTGACAAACTAAATTTAGATCAAGATCAAATTAGAAATCTTGAGCAAACAGGTCTGAAAAAATTAGCGCGACTTACTCCATTAGCTGCTTTTAGACACTTTTAGGGTTTAAAGTCCCAAAAATTTATAAATAATCTATTCAATTTTCTCTTATGGCTTTTTTAGATCCGGTGTTTAACCCTTTATTACAACCATTGTTAAATGCTAGTCCTTTTTGGGCAATAGCTATATTGGCATTTATAATTTCTTTGATAATCACTTTAGTCTATAAATTTGCTACAAACCAGCAAGAAATGAAGCGCCTGAAGGGAGAACAGAAAGATTTTCAAAAGAAAATCAAAGAACTTAGAAGCAATCCCCAGGAAATGATGAAAGTTCAAAAGGAAGCTATGAGTAAAAACATGGAGTATATGAAACATTCTTTCAAGGCTACTTTAATCACAATGCTGCCTATTTTGGTTATCTTTAGCTGGATGTCAGCTCATTTGATGTATGAACCAATATATCCTGGTGAGAGATTTGGAATTACGGCAGAATTAGCAGAAGGTGTAAACGGCGAAGTTGAATTACAAGTTGATGATGGTGTAGAATTATTAAGCGAAGCTAAACAACAAATAAACGGTGCTGCAAGCTGGAATCTGAAGAGTTCTGGCGGGGAGCATTTTCTAACTGTTAAAACGAATAATGATGAGCAGATTAAGAAAGTTCTGATTACAGAAAATTTAATGTACGAAGAGCCAGTTTCACAATATGAAAATTCTGAGATCGAACTAATTCAAATTAGTTATAATAAACTAAAACCAGCTGGAAATTTATCGTTATTAGGCTGGAAGCCTGGCTGGTTAGGCTGGTATATTATTTGGTCTATAGTTTTCAGTATGGGTCTAAGGAAATTATTAAAAATTTATTAATATGAAAAAACTATTGTTGATATTAGTTGTGATTATTTTTCTAGTTAGTTGTTCACCACCATTGCCAGATGATGAGATCAAAGTGTTAAGCGGGAAAAATAAAGAAGAATGGCGGCAAGAATTAACAGAAAAGGAATACAAAATAATGTTTGAGGGGGGCACTGAAGTTCCGTTCGCTGGCGATTTACTGCATAATGAAAGAAAAGGCATCTATATTTCTGCTGGTTGCGGAGTCCCCGTGTTTAGTTCTGAAACAAAGTATGATTCTGGAACGGGTTGGCCAAGTTTTTATGATGTAATTGAAGAGAATGTGATATTAAGAGAAGATAATAGTTATGGCTGGAATAGAATTGAAGTATTATCCAAGTGCGGGGAACATTTAGGTCATGTCTTTGACGATGGGCCTAAACCTACTGGCAAAAGATATTGTATAAATTCGGCTGCTTTAAATTTTATTGAAGAACAATGAAAAATCTTGTTATTAAGAAATCAAAAATAGGACAATTTGAAAATGGCAAGGGCATTTTTGCAAATAGGAATTTTAAGAAAGGAGAGATAGTAATAAGATATGAATTAAAACCATTAACAAAAGAAGAATATCAAAAACTCCTTCCATCGGAAAAAATATTTACACATAAGCACTGGGGACAGATTTATCTTTATCAATCTCCAGCGAGATATGTAAATCATTCAAAAAATCCAAACACAATTCAAAACCTCAAGGGACATTATGATCTAGCCTTAAGGGATATCAAGAAAGGTGAAGAAATTACAACAGACGCCAACAAAGACGATATCTCTTAAAACTCCAAAACCTTTATAAATAACCATCATTCTAAGATTAAATCCCACGAGGACATTATCTTGAGGCGACTCGGATCTTATTGATTCTTGTTTATTCATGATAAGGAGATAATTATGCCAGCAGGAAAACATAAGTCAGGAAGATACCGGAAAATTTTTGTAAGAACACCAGGAAGTAAGGTTAATGTCCATTATCGTGAAAGAAAACCAAGTATAGCTAAATGTGGCTCATGTAAAAAGCCTTTAGCGGGCATACCTAGAGAAAGACCGGCGATCTTTGGCAAATTACCTAAAACTGCAAGAAGACCAGAAAGACCTTATGGTGGTGCGCTGTGCTCTAGATGTACTAGAGAATTGATTAAGCAAAAAGCTAGGAGTGAGACACAATGAGTTTATTTAAAGTCGGAAGATTGTGTATGAAACTAGCTGGCCGAGATGCAGGCCAGAAATGTGTAGTTGTCGAAACTCTGGATGATGCTTATGTTATTATTGATGGTTCTACTAGAAGACGCAAAGTTAATATAAAACATTTAGAGCCATTGAACCAAATTCTTAGTCTTAAAAACAAAGCTAGCCATACTGAAGTAGAGACAATTTTCAAAGAACTAAATTTACCTGTATTTAATACTAAGAAAAAAGAATCTAAAGAAAGGCCAAGAACACAAAAAATTAAGAAAGAAGCTCCAGTTAAAGAGAAGGCAGTTAAAGAAAAGAAAGGGCCTAAACAGGGTAAAAACTCTTCTAAGGAAGAAGCGATAGTTGAAGAGAATAATTAAAAATAAAAAATAAGTTATCTGAGCTATCCACTGAATTTATTTGTCATTTTATGCTACTTCTAATTCCAAAATAAGTTTAAAAAGAAATGGTAGCAAATAATTATGTACTCTGTGCTGCGTTTTAAATCAGACACTATTTCTAATAATTATATATCTAAAAGATTCAAAACTTCTTCCAAATTTAATTCTAGACTTACTGCAGGAATTACCAATTCCCAGTTAGCAAGTACTTGGGGGTGTAATTCTCCGATTATACCAATTTCTTTATCTTTAATAAAAATCTTGGCTGCTCTTCCTTGTATGTAACTATGATGTTCAGTTTCTTTAACTGCAACTTTTAGTCCTAAAGCTGCAAATAATGCATCTAATATTTGTTTTATTTCAGTAAAGTCTGTCTTTTCATGGCATAATATTATCGACAAATGTTCATTTTCTACAACACCAGTTTCAGTGTTACCAAAATTAAATCTCCTTCCTATTTCAAAAATGTTCTGAGGGTATTCGTTATGTTGGTTCTCATGCAGATTCTTCAATAAACTGGGCAGCAAAGAATTTCTTAAATGATTATGTTCTCCCAAAGCGTTTTTTAAATAAACTGGATTGCTTGAAATATTCATATTTTCAGTCAATTCTTTTTTAGTAATCAAATGGTAATTCTTTGCTTCTAACAATCCAAATCCCACTAGCAATTCTCTTATTCTACCTGCAAATTTTTCAAATGGATTCTCCTCGCCAATGGTAGCTACATTTGGAATTTCCTCTTCGAAGTTCTCATAGCCATAAGCAATAGCTATGTCTTCAATTAAATCTACCTGGTGTAATATATCAGCTCTGTAAGCAGGAACTAAAACTTTTCCATTGTAACCATAACCCATTCTTTCCAGTAATTCGATTGTTTCTTTTTCACTTAAGGCTAGCCCGAGTCGTTTGTTAACATAATCTAAATCGAGATTCATTTCTCTTGGTTTTAAATTAGGAGTGGTAATGGTTTTATCCGAATATTCGATATCTAAGGAATAAATTTCCCCCCCCATATCGGCAAACATGGCCGCAAAGATGTTCAAAGCTACAGTAACATTCTCTAAATTATTCCCGGTACATTCGATGAAAACATCTTTTGTTTTTTCATCAACTTTACCCATGTCACTGGAATTGGTATAAGGCAGCATGCACATAATGTTACTGTTGGAATCTATAAAGAATGGATATTTTTCCCAGCCTTCTGCAACATGCTTGTATTCTTTACCTTTTGGATGCAGCTCTTCAACTTTGTCAGCTGAGATTTTGTAGTTGAATCCTAATGGCTGGAACATTACTTCTTTTGGGTCTTTAGCGACATAATTAACAGGGAACCTAATATTGCTAAGAGGATAAATGCCATAAGCTGATTTTTTCCTGTTTCTACCATGGGTTGTAGATAATTTTTCTTGAGCTTGCATAATCTCTGCGATTTTTTCTTGATTAAAGGTTAAACCTTTAATAACAGCGCAAGCCGTATATGGCCGCATAGTTACAGAAGGGTCAACGATAACACGCAATCCGCTGTCTTTAACTTTATATTTTCTTAATCCTGTTTTTTCTCCAATAAAAGAAGAGAAAGCCCTAGCAAAACCCTGTTCTGATAGCATGTCGGGACGATTAGGAAAGATTTCAACATGAATTTGGTTGCCTTCAATACTTTCAAGGTCGGTGCCTAACATGCTTATACGGTCTTTAAGCTGATCTAATGGCAGCTCTTTACCGACAAGCAGTTCAAATGCTTTTTTGTTTAAAGTTATCGTGGGCATTTTATAAATTTTGTTTCTCCTTGGCTTCCGATTCGGTGATACCGGTAAATCTTTTGACAATTTTGTATTTTACAAAATTAAATGAATCCTCTAAATCGATGTTTAATTGATTTGCTAACCTACAGGTAGCGAAAAATAAATCTCCCATTCCATCTTTAAATTGTTCATTGTTTTCGTTAATTACTTGGACCATTTTCTCTTTATCCTTATAGCGAAGTAGTTTACTCATTTCGATTAATTCTTCATGTAGATGGTCAAACTTGTCTATACAGGGAGAGTCATCCCAATTAGCTTTTATAGCAAAGCTTTTAACAAACTCTTGAGCATCTTTTATTTTCATTTTAACCACAATTTCATTTCTCTGATTTGCTTTAAATCGTTTTTATATAATTGCCTAATATCTTCAATTTTCCAATATTCAAGGATGATTCTGCCGATACCCTGTCCCCAAGCTAATACTGGTACGTCGATACCTAATAATGTTTTTACTACTTCCGGCCGGAAAATTCCTGCCCCACCTAGTTCTACCCATTCTTTTCTTATAGGATGAAATACATCTACTTCTAAAGAAGGCTCTGTGTAGGGGAAATGGGCTGGTCGCATTCTTACTTTTTCGAAACCCATTTTTTTATAAAATTGGGTTAAATATCCTTTTAAGTGTTTTAAATTGGCATTAGGATCAATTACAATGCCATCAATTTGATAGAATTCAAACAAATGCTTCCAATCTAAGGCTTCATTTCTAAAGACTAATCCTACATTAAAATATTTAGCAGGCAGATCTTCCGGCTTTAATTCAGCTAATTTTTTTGCGGATAATACTGTAGTGTGGGTTCTTAATAAAATTCTAGAAGCTTCTTCTGGGGAATATTCTCCTCCCCAGCCAAGACTGTTAGTATCCCCGCCGTTTTCATGAACTGCTTTAACTTTTTTCCAAATTGGCGGAAGCTTTGCAGTGCCTGGTAAGTAAAATGTGTCCTGCATATCCCTGGCAGGATGGTCTTGAGGAACAAATAGGGCATCTAAATCCCAAAATGCTGACTGCACATAATTCCCTTGCATTTCTTTAAAACCAAGATCTAACCAAATGCTTTTGACATACTCTACAGCTTGAGTAACAAAGTGTTTTTTTCCAGGGTATTTAACCGGTACGTTAATCTCTACATCATAAGCTCGAAACTGCTTATTTTTCCATTCTCCAGTTTTAAGCATACCGGCTGTCAGTCGGTTGACTACTTCTTGGCTTAGATCTTCTTTTAGTAATTCAACTCCTAATTCAGTTAATTGAACAGTAATATTCCTTTGCTCTTCTATTTTAACAAATTCTTTCCTTTTCTTTAATTCATCTAGGATCTTGATATCCTTAATTTCTTCTATTTTCAATGGAAAATTCTTAGTTAGAAATTCTTCTTCAGCTGTTTTATAGTTCAATAATTTCCTGCCCCCATCAGTTATTTTAACCTGCAAAAATTCTCCTTTTTCAGTTTCAATAGCTTTTTTACTTTTAAGCAGTCCAATACAGGCATTAATTTCTTCTCGCGATAACTTTGATTTTTTGGTTATGACGTTAAGGCCTTTAAAATTTTCATCTATTACTGATAAAAAAATTTTCTCAGGTAAGCCTTTTTCTTTGTATCTTTGTCCATTCTTATCTAAAGAAATAATCTGAAATTTTTCTATTTTAGTGGTGATTATTTTTTTATTTTCGAGCCATTGCAAGGCACGAATTACTTCAACTTCCTTAAGTTTAGTACTATCTATTATTTTAAGCAATTCAGTTTCTTCTTTAAGAACTGGCAGAACCGCCCTCTCTAACGGATGAAGTTTCCTGATTAAACTGTCCATACAACTTTAGAATGATAATCCATTTATAAAATTAGTTGTGCTAATTGTTGACATATATATCTTTCTTAGCTCGATAACATCAAAACAAACACTTAAAACTAAAATCTAAATTTGGTTTTTGAGCTACTTCTGGTTCCAGATGGTATCAAACATCTGATCTATACCGGAAGTAAAAAATGGTGTTTTAACCCAGACTCCTAGATCATAGGATGGATGAACTTCAGTATCGTTAAGAGTCATGAAAACCATATCTTTACCGTCGACTGTAACAAATCTCGAAGTAACTCTGTCGTTATGCTGAACTTCAGCTAGGCCTTTCAATTCTTCAGCAATTTTTTTATTTTCTTTGGTAATTGGAGCAGAGATCCTAATAACTACTCCTCGTTTTTTAGCTCTTTCTAGACTAGATCTAAGACCTTCAGCTTTTCTTAGGAAGCCTTTTTCAGAAGTCATAATATTAACACTGGATTTAGCTTCCTTAATTAATAGGTCTAGATGGTTATATAAGTTGTTTCTTCCTCTCAAGCAGCCACTCATCTCAGAAGGATCAACTAAACTAATGCCTTGGGTATGTAATGTTTCTAGTTCACTTAGCATTGGTGAGTTCTTAACTAGCTCCAATCTCTTAACTTTTTCTTGAGCTATCACCTGCATGTTTTTTTTGACCCGGTCTACTACTTCAGTAGGAGGAATAGCGATATACTTAATCGGCTTACCTAGTTTCATGACTACAAAACCTTTCTTCTCCAGGGATTCAAGAACATCATAACTTCTAGATCTTGGAACATCAGCGATGTCAGAAAGTTCCCCGGCAGTAGAAACGCCTCGGCTTAACAACGCAGTCCATAATTTAACTTCATAAAGATTTAAGTCAAAATATCTTCTTAATTTACCTAATAGTTCATCCTTAATAATCATTTTTCCTAAACCCCCTCTTTTCACAATTAACTAATGAATTTTATTTGTTACTGTCTTATCAGTAATCTTGACTACTATTAAAAGGTTGTGGTTTTGGAAAAAATAGGTTTAAACCTTGTTAATGTTGATCAATATTATTTTAAAATATTTCTTTATGGGTTAGAATAGATGTTTTTGGTTCAATTCCTTGTTGACGTTGAAGTGCGTGCGCTGCTAAGAGACCAGAAATAATTGCTCCTTCAACAAATCCGGCATTGTCTCCATAATCGATCCAGTCTCCACAAAGTAATAAATTCCAGTATCCTGAATTGTCTGTACGCAAGCGGTATTTGGCACTATTAGGAACAGAGAGAGTGTATTGGTCAGTAGGGTTTATGTTTACACGAAAATATTGCGAGGAATACTTTTGCTCATCGGTGGTGTTATCCGGAGGTGCGCAAAGCCATTTCCATTGAGGTTTACCTGAATCTAACCAATGCGGCCAAAACAGACCCATATACCGGGTTAACCACTTTTTTGCTTCTATTTTAAATAGATTCATTTTTTGTTGATGAGTTTTGGAAGAAAACTCTTTTTCTTTTTTTGGAGTTATAGATCCAGTAAAGTAAGCAGTTAATAGTGGCTTTGATTTTTTTGGCCAATTTTCAGTGTTAAGAACTTGCGATTGATTAAGCCACGAGGTAAATGGTTCCTGGTATACAACCGTATTGGCAGCAGCTCGGTTGTTAGAAAAACCCCACTCCTTAGAGATGTAACCCAGTTTTCTTTCATCCTGACGCATCCATAATTGCATAGATGCTGTAGCTGTTGTTTGTATCTGGTTAATCATATTCTTCCAGCGCCGATTGGTTTTAACTATTTCCTTGCAGCACAAATTCAATGATTTTACAGGAATTCCTAAAATTATTTTGTCAAAATCTTTTTGATACTGTAATGATTTAATCTTATAATCTTTCCAAATAATTTTTGGGTCTTCTAAATTGACGTTCTTTAGTTTTTTTGCCCAGGAAGGGTTAACAAGATCGAGTTTAGGTTGATTTGGCCACGATTGTATTTTTTTATTTTTACGTCCTGATTTCTGAAATTTAATTTCAACAACCGGATCGTAACCAAGGCTGGGCTTTTTCAATTTTATTTGCTCTGCTATTTTAATAGAGGTTATATGGTTATCTCGACCAGGGTTAATGGATAATACTTCATGAAAAAAAAGAAATTTTACGCCACGATGTTTAAGTACTTGGTATAAAGGCATAATTAAAGAATCTCCAGTTCCTGCGGAAAATTGCCATACCAAGGAACCTTTGTATCCCATGGCTTTAAGACTCATCTTTAAAGCAGTACCAGCTGCAATTAATCCTCGTCCAGTTGGTCCTGTTTCTTGATCTGCGAATGTGCCGGTATAAAAGAAACGGATAAAACTACTATCTAAAACGTGATCAGAGGCACCATGTGATCTCAACCATGCACAAAAATCAAGGTGATTAATAGCTGAAAAATTAAATTTTTCTTTGCTTGGAATCCAAATATCTTTCATAATACCAGTGAGAATCACAGAAATCAAATCAAGCATAATAATTATTCTTAGCTTATGGCTATCCTCTGGATTTTGTTCAATATTAACGGAAAGTTTTTTGATTATAACTTGTAGTTCCTTAATTAAAGGTTTAACCCACCATACTTTTTGTCTTTTCTTTTGTATTCCACTTAGGTCTTTAGCAATAATCATAAATAATTCGCTACCTTCTTCACAAATAGTTTCTGCTTGTTCTAATACTTGCTGGTACCAAGGTTTGGGATGATGTGAAACAATTAAATTACTTTCTGGAAAGAAAAAATGAAGCAACCATTTTGTTCCAGGAGGAATATGCTGCGCATGCGGCGAAGTTAATAATAATTCCAATCCCAAGCCAATCATTTTTTTGATAAGCTCCCACATAGGAAGAGGTTCAGTACCCGGAGAAATAGAATTTTCCGGGAATAGTAAAGGCCAGGCAGTCCAAGTATTTTTTGGAGCAGAATATTCTGTCATGATAGTTGCATTATTGCGCAAAAATGCAGATGACCACGTAGGAAATGGGCTTTTAGGTGCAAGTTTATTCTGAGATATTTCGGCATATACTCCTTGGATCATCCGAAAGCTATTGTCATACCATCCCTGGAAAACATGAATCCCATGCTCTTCCAGCCGATTATAAATCCCTCTACCAGTTGCACATTTTCCACCCAACCTCCATCCTGTTTGATAAATAGTAATTTCATATTTAGTTGCCCAATGCGGATTATTGGTAAGCTCCCATGCAGCAGCTAATGAAGAAATCCCCCCGCCTAGTATAGCTATTTTTTGAAGCTCCTGATTTCTCTCAGGTTCTATTGAAGGATAGATTAGTCTTCCTGTTTTAATCAAATGAGTTAATTTAGGTTTATTACTTTGATGATTCTTCGTTTTCGCTACAAATGTGTAAAGGTCTGTAAGGTGGGGTAATTCTAGATGTTCGTCAAGCAGATTTAATAACTCTTTTTCAGGCCCGATTCCTCTGTGTTCTATTTTTCGTGCTTCGGTAGCTGATAATGGATAATGGCAGGGATAGGTGCTTGGAATGTTTATTAATTTTTTTATTAAAGATAAAGGATTTTGAGAACGGCTAGTTATATTAATAGTTATGGCTTCGGAAAAAATTAACCGATAAAGAAGTTCGTTCATCAAGTGTCTTTCAGCTGGCTGTTCATTCCAAGCAAGATGTACATTATTGATGTACCCGCGTATAATACTAGTGTTGAAAGCCCGGTACCAGTTACTAATAGATGGTTCTCGAAAATAAGTTGTCCACAAAATCACCTCATGGTTTAATGGTTTTACTTTAATTTCTGATGGTAGTAGAGATTGAGCAATTTCGGAATCTAGACATACCTGGTATATTACTGCTCTCCACCAAGGACTTCCCGGATGTTTACCAAAAGGATCTTGAAGAACGCCGCGATGAATGGTCCATTTCAATAAATTAAGTTCAATAATTCCGTAACCAGATGTTTTGTTAAATTTGTTATTAGATCTGTTATAAATCTGTTTTCGTAATGTATAGAGATAATTTAAGTCGGTAAAAGCTTTCAATAATTTTTGCTTTTTTTTAATATATAGCTGATCTATTTCCTTCATTTTAGGTTGGTTTTGTTTATATTAATTAACTTAATAAATATTTCTTATATCTAAGTAAATAAATGGGTCGGTTTGAAGAATATTCTGGTTTACAGGAATTAGTAGAACGAGAAAAAAAAGGTCTTATTGCTGAACTAAATCGTACTATTTTATTTACCAAAGCAGTTCGGGGTTATAAAGAGATGGGGTTAATTTACACCGATGCTCGCGGTTCTAAAAAAGGTGAATTGGCTTCACACCATTTTGATGATGGATCTATTTCTGATATCGTTGATTACTGCACTGCTCCGGATATTACTTTAGTAACCACGGAAGAACTAGCTATGGCTATCTTAGCTAGGATAGAGTGGGTTAAAGAACATCAATTAATGGCATTCTTTACTTATGCACCTCATTTGAAAGGAAAAGAATTATCAGACAAATTAAAAATGGTATCATTACTTCGGAAAGTTCCTTTGTTGGCAATTACTTATTTAGATAGCGGGGTTAAATCTAGGGGACTTTAGCGACCGAAAATAAATCTTGTATTTCGCCGCAAGGCGAAACAATATCAAATAGAGTGGAAGCGTAGTTCCTCGAATAGCACAGACCACAGTCGAGCAATGCAGAGTGTCAAAAAAACCGCCCACCACTGGTGATCGCCTGCGGGCTCAACACCAGTGGCATGCTCGCTTCGCTCAGGGCGGTTTTTCGACCATGATTTTTCCAATCAAAAAGATGGCTACACCACCAGTGAAAATACACTGGTGGAAAAATCATATTTTATTGGCTCGTGCAGAGAAAGACGAAGCCGTTATAGGAAAAGACATTAGTTTTCGTACATTTAATTTAATGACTTAATATCTTTTCCTAATAAGCAAATGACTTTTCTGATACGTACAACTACGATTATTAAAGTAATTTGCTATATATTGAAGATCACTTAGAAAGGGGCAAGCTTACATCTGGCATGTAGATATGTTTCTCTTCAGAAAGAACAGTTATATAATCAAAGCTTTCGATTGCATGGAAGGTGGTCTCCAGATCAGCAATAATGTCTAACATCTCTTGTACTTTCTGGACATGGAACTCTACCTCCAATGTTTCCCCCCAATGGTTCTATCTACTTGGTAAATGTTTGGATGTTGATGGCAAAATTCCATTATTTGTTTAAGAGAGATAAATATAGGCGCTAAAAATCAAATTTTTCTTTTATTACTTCTATTTTTCTTTGTTCAGTATCAACAATCATTTCATAAGAATCTTCACTTGGACTCTCTTCCAGAAAATTTTGAATTCTTGTTATACCCTTAGATTTAACCATTTGCAAAGCCCACCTTCCATAAGCCCTGCATGATTCCAAAACTTCTTCAAAATTTCCATCATAAGATGCCACGTCTTCCCTACTGTGAGGAAAGTTTCCAGCCAATGCAACTTCTAAATCTCCCACCTTTTTGGCTTCATTAATTGCTCTGTCTACTAGAGCTTCTGAAGAAGTATCCCAAAAGATATAATGCCCTAAGTAACCTGTTCGTGTTCTATGATTCAGTATGCCAACGCCCATACAGGTAGCAATTCCTCCAGTTTCAATTTTATCTGGATGTAATACTAACCTGGGCTCATCTCCTATAATAATTTCATACCATTCTCCGGCCATACTTGCTTTTAAGGTCAGTTCGTTTATAAATCTTCCTATTGTTACTACTGGATAGTTAAGATTATAATTACGCCCATTCCCTTAATATTTGTGTTTATTGGACTCCGTCCTTGATGACGCCGATTTTTTTTTACTTTGAATTTTTCTTTCGGAACATTGCATTAAAATTCAATCATTACTCGGGTGAGGCACTATGTCACTTCCGCTGTGTTTGAAGTCTTCTAAACTTTTAAAAACTTGTAGAGTTTACCTATATCACTATGACTGTATGCTCAGGATTTTTGCCACCACCAATTGGGTGGATTATTCATATAGTAATTTTGCTTGTGTTAGCATTCTTCTTACTTTATCGTCCATTCAAAAATAAATCAAAAACATCAATAAAGATTGTGTCAGTAATCTCTTTCGTGCTTTTACTTTTCATCTTGTTTTTTGTTTTTGCAGTTGGAGTAAATGATACTTGCTATAAAATAACTGAACCGAAATTTGCAAAAAACTTTGATTTTCAAGTATCATCACAAGAACAAGCAAAACAGGTATACTATGATTACTTCTCTCAAGAATTTAATCAAATGAAAAATCAAAATAAGACCCAATTTGATGAATTTGTAAATTCCTCACTGGATAGAATAACCGAAAGTGAGGAATCATTTTCTGTTTACTTTATGCAATATGAATACATCCTACATAAAGACGGTAAACTTTACAAGAGATGGCTGGGTGACTAGATTTAGCCTCGCCCTGCGTCATACGCTGCGCTTTCGTCGATCGCTCCCCACCCTCGTATAACAGCATCTCAGTTTATAACGTATCCAGACTACTTTTTCCATTCTAATTTAAACCTTAGAATAGCAGCCATACCGCCTAAACCATTTAGTTGTTTTCCACTTTCAAATTCCGATGACAAGATGTGGATCTTTCCTTTTAATGCGTCAACGTTTTCCATCTGCCGGTCTAATTCTTGGTATTCCCCGCCTACTTTTTTCTTCTGAATAAACTCATCTGTGATCATTAGACTTTCTACCGCTCCGGCTTCAATGGCCTCTCGGACTTGTTTCCAACCATAAGTAGCTAAATCATCTTTTTTAAGATGCAGCAATAATTCTTCAATAATCAGCTGCTCTTCCCTGGCTCGATTGTTTTGTAATATAGTTCTTAATTCCGGGCTTCTAGTTATTTCATTTAAAGCATTTTCGCTAACGTCTGAACAAGCCGCTGGAACAATTTTATTCTTCCAATCGTTCTTTATTTTTTTTAATAAATCTTCTTTGTAGAAAGCTGGAGAGGCTACGATGATGTACTCCGGATCCAGTCGGCCGGTATAAATATCCAGAGCCTTGATAATTTCATCATAAAAATTTTTTAAAATTTCAGTTTGGTTTGCTTTTTTGGCAACTTGTCCTTTAATCTTAACTAAAATTTCATAACCAGATTTTTTGGTAATGGCAAATAAAGCCTCTTCCCGGTCAAAAATACAGAAAAGATAATTATATCTTTTTTGACTGGCTTCTTCCAATTTTTGTCTTTGATAAGCCAGCCATTTAACTTTTTCTAAAATGAATTCTGTTCCAGGCTCTAAGGCTAAAGCATGATAACTGTCTAAAGGAACATCATGCGGGCCTTCCTTGATTTTGCCATTAACCCTTAAAGCTGAGCCAGAATCATCGATAGTGATAGTTTCAGCTTCAATCTTGACAGTCATTGGCTTCCTGGTAACTTTAGCGTTCTCAGAATCACCTACCTTAATTTTTCTGGTAGTTCTTCCTTTAATCAAATCTCCTGCTTCGATTAAATGACTCAAGTGCCAGAGATCGTCTGAATCGGTAACTCTTAAAGTGGCAGTGCCTTTCTTAAAATCTGATTTGATTATTTCCATAGTTATTTCTTTATAACCTGCATAAGAGCAGGTATTTATATATTTTAAGTGTTTATTAAACACATGAAAAAACTATTAATTTTGTTAACAATAGTAATGGCTGTGCCGTTAGCGGCAGCAGAATGTACTAGAAATAGTGTGGTTGTATCTTGTTCAGAATTAACTGGTTTTTTTGTTGGAATGGCGATCTTTTGGTTCTTGTTTATGGTTATTGGCATAGCTGGCACTATTTTCTGGATATTAATGCTGATAGATTGTATAAGGTATGAAAGAAATGATAAATTAGTTTGGGTATTGGTAATTTTATTAACCAATTTGCTAGGAGCTTTAATCTATTATTTTGTTGTTAAAAGAAGTCGTAAGGCAAGGAAAAGTAAAAAATAATTCTGTTTCATTTGAGATCAAGCTAGTGTTCACAAAACTTTATATATCAATAATCTTTCTTTACAACCATGTTTGATAAAAGAGGCCAAGCCGCTGGAGCTGCTGTTTTGATCGCGATAATTGCAGGTCTAATAGTCATGTTTATTATTTTAGCTCCTCCTAGTGAACGTGAAGAAATTCTAGGCACTTCTGAAACATCAGATGGTACTGATGATTCTGGAAAGGGGGTAACTAGTAGAGTTTTGTTAAAAGAGCGCCCAGGAAGAATAGATTTTATTGACCAGGAAGATTTTGAACATCCTTTGCCGGTGATAAATGTTTATACTAAGACTGAAAGCAAAGCTTTAGCTCAGAAGAATTTGGCTCGAGCTAAAAAGAGAATTTTTTCAGAAGAACAAGGTGAATTCAAGTTTTTCATCTCTGATTTAGAGGCTGTTGATGATTTGCTGCTAAGTTTTTTTACAAGTGATAGCGAAGGAAATTTGATAGTTAAATTGAATGGTGAAGAGATTTATAATGCTCCTGCCGTGGATGGGGCTGTGCAGCCATTAAAACTATCTAAAGGATCTCTGCAGCCAGATAATCTGGTAACTTTTGTTGTATCCTCTCCAGGGTTAGCTTTCTGGCATACCAATGAAGTAATAGTAACAAATATTAAGGTTACAGCGGCTGTAACCAGTCGGGAAGCTGAAAAATCAAGCAATATATTTATTGTATCAGAAACTGAAAAGCGTAATTTGGATAGAGTTGCCCTTACTTTCCAACCCAGTTGCATTGTCGGAGATGTAGGTAAGCTAAGAATTGAAGTAAATGAAGATGTAATCTATGATGCTGTTCCAGATTGTGATGTGGCTATGGTGCCAATTGAATTTTCTCCACTGCAAGTAAATCAAGGGGAAAACATGGTTACCTTCTTCACAGAAAAAGGCTCATACCAATTATCTAATGTAGTGATAAAATCAAAACTTAAAGGGGTAGATTTTAAAACTTATTATTTTGATCTATCTTTTGAGCAGTATCAATCTGTGAAGAGTGATAAAATGCGGGTTCGCATGGAAATGAATTTTGTGGATGTAACCTCAGAAAAAGTTGGGAAATTAATTTTTAATGGTAATACTAGAAATTTTGACACCAGGGAAGTTTCCACTATCATGGACTTAAGTTCTGATATCGTGCAGGGAAGTAACGCTATTAAAATTAAACCGGACAGAACTCTAGAAGTTAGGGAACTAAAAGTGGAGTTGGTAAAGTAGGGCAAGTTTTTTATAGGTAGTTTGTTTCTTAATTATACATCAAAAGAGGTTATCTAGGTGCCACCAGGTTCTCCGGGAATTGCAAGAAGAACAGTTCAGGCTATTGGAAAAGCTGCTAGAAAGAACATTGGCAGTGGTTATAGTCCAACAGCTCTGCCAACATTTACGGGAAGTTCAGTAGCAGTAAAGGCTACTTCCAGGTTTGTAGATTCAATCAGTGATCCTGGAATGATACTTTTCATTGCCGGTTTATTGACTTTTTGGGTTAATGATTCTATAACTTATCCTGCTTTAGCTATTGGCATGGCAGCTTTCTTTATGGTTTACAGCGGTTTTTTTATTCTAAAAGGCCAAGGTATGATCACAATAATTTTATTCTTGATTTGGTATCTGTTTTTAGGAGGAGTTAGAGATATTAATGCCATCAGATTTTTTATTGTGCCGTTTTTTTTATTGGGGATGATTATCCATGCTTTTGCCAACAAGCTTTCTCATAATAGTTTTAGAGAAGGTTTGGTTGGAGAGCTTAAGGGAGCCTTTATTCCAATTTTATTTTTTTTCTTAGATATTGGACTTATTGATTTCCTTACTAATTATGGTTTAAGAATTGATGGTATAGCTAAAAATTTACTTAACTTTACACCTTGGTGGGCTTTCTTTGGTTTAGCTACTACGAGAAAGGACAATGCTTTAATAACAACCTGCAAATTTTTTATGATTGCCTATATTTTTGCTATGCTGTTCGTTGGATTTCCTACGGTGGTTTATGGACAAGATTCTCAGACAGTACCTGGAGCAGAAGAACTATTTCAGGCTAGTTTAGAACGAAGATCTGAAGCTAAAGCCGAAAACCCATTGATTTCGCAGTTAAGATGCCTGCCCGCCGGAGCAGATTATAGTGAATGTTTGAAGGAACGGCAGTTACAGTCACAGGCTGAAGCTAATTGTAAAAATAATGGGGTTAGCCCTAATGATTTGGGTTGGCAGGATTGTGTAGATAATGAGAAAGAAGTGTTACAGAAAACACCTTTAAGGAGTACTGATGACGCTAGCAGAGTGGATTATCTTAAAGCAGAGTTTGTTAGAGTTGATTTTAACACTTTTCCCAGTCCAACTTACGAAAAACAGGAGAATTTTCCTGCTACTTTAATTATTGAGAATCCAAATCGTCAAAACTTAGGTGTTGAAGTCAATTGCGGTTTTCAAAAAGGCAGTAAAACTGTCACAGGAGAAGTCGTCTTGAACGGAAAGCAGGTAACATCTTACTCTACCAATCGCGGCAAGGAGTCGCTTAAAATTTTCTGTAAACCTTCAGAGCCTTTAAGTGAAGGAAGATATGCCTTGAAAATTGAAACTACCTTGATGAATATAGTTACTGATTCATCGTTGAAAAGAGCTTTTGTTAAGAATGATATTTACAGGGAAAAATTTGAGGATGCGATTAAATCTTCAGCTTTCTCGGTTTTTGATGCCGGTTCATCTAAGTCTCCTGCAGAATTTGCAAGATTGAATTTTGCCTTCGGAAATTTTGAAAGGGATCCGATAATAGTGGCTGACCAACCAGTTTCGTTTGATGCGTCTATTGAAAATATTGGCAGAGGCAAAGTCAGCAGGATAAGAACTTATTTGTTTAGTTCTCTGATTGAAGAAGGATTCTTTGCGACTAGCGGCGATTTAAATTGCTTGCAAGGCGGCGATACGATCTTTCCCAAATCTTCTAGGTCATTTCATCTTGCTAGCTGTTTTTTGGAACTGCCTAGCCACTTGCGCGAATTTAATGATGACTATTTAGTTGAAACTTTTGTCGCTGAATTAGTTTATGATTATACTCTTGAACAGGATACAGGAATACAAATTTTAGAGGCGGTTTCATGAAGGCGGTTATAGTTTTAATATTGGTATTATTTTTTATGGTTGGGTGCATCGGCAGTGGACCAGCTAGTCCAAAGTTTGAGGATTATAAAACAGGAGTTAAAGAACTGAAAGTTGTAGATAGTGAGAGCAGTTTTCCTAAATTAAGACATCAGAATAGTAGAATTAAAGGAACTTTCAGACTGCATAACCAAGCGGCATACGATGCAGCCGAGATTAAAGTAAGTTTATTGGGATTGGATAGGGAATATGTAAAGATTGAAGATACTGCTTCAGTAAAAAAAGGAATAGCAGAAGTGGGGTTGGTAGAGGGAAGAGGGTTGACTAATGATAAAGGCGAAATAGTTGATGTGGAATTTGAAGGTTTTGTTTCTTCGTTACCTCCTGGCACTGGAAGCCTGTTTTTAAATTATTTTGTAAATATAAAATATAGTTCTAAAGTTGAATTCTCTCCGACGATTTGTGTTGACAGCGGGTTATACAATTTTGGAGGTTGTGATGGTACAAACTTTGAGAACTCTAAAGGCAATGTCAGGCCTCAGACTTATTCTGGACAGGGAGCTCCTTTAGCTATTACTTATTTAGAAATAATTCCTTACGGCAGTTCTGATTCGGAGATAGAATTTAGAATGACCTTAAGGCATATTGGAGGTAGATATGGCAAAGTTGGACAAATTATTTTGAACAGGGCATCTCTAACTAGTAATCCTTTATCTTGCGTTTTTAAAGGTGGTGACGTTGAAGATTCACGTTCGGTATTAATGCCTGACGCTCAAGAAATTGATTTAATTTGTAATGGTCAAATAGAATCACAGGCTCCATATAAAAGTCCTTTATATTTAGAAATATTTTATGAATATGAACTTAAAATGCCTAGAGCTTTGGAGTTGAAGGGTTCTGCTTCTACTAGCGGTGGATTTTCAAGTTAGTTGTAACTGGGGGGGGGGTCACGCATCTTTATAAAAAACAGTTCTATCTTTGCTTAATAAGAAAAATTGGTGATA
>Ga0209542_10001825_pt1 | contig 49282 bp, 46 predicted proteins | sample RifCSPhighO2_01_FD_184028 | JGI IMG/M metagenome (GOLD analysis project Ga0209542, IMG submission 184028) | Soil microbial communities from Rifle, Colorado - Rifle CSP2_plank highO2_0.1 (SPAdes) (version 2) | ecosystem: Environmental > Terrestrial > Deep subsurface > Rock core/Sediment ...
AACTGACAAGAAAGGAGATTAAGAGGATTCAAAACCAATTAAATGGCAGACCCAGAAAAGTCTTAAACTGGTACACTCCATTTGAAGTCTTTGATAGTCTGTTGCACTAGCAACTTGAATCCAGCATCTATAATTACTCATCTTTATGGAAAGTGTTCCAGATATTCTTTATAAAACCCCTCCAACCTTCACTCGTCAGGAGAGATTAGTGTGGGAAATGAGTACTTCTACTTATAGCCCACGGACTCATGAACGAGGAGTCATAAATAGAAGTATTGATTTCAAAAAAGCTAAGGTAGAGGATCCCGTTTTTGCCAGAGTGTTAGTCGGCCTGGCCGAAACAGGTTGTTTCTCTCCGCAGTTTCTTGACGATAAGCTAAAAGTACTCGGTACGCCTAATCAGTTTTTCAATCGACTTTTTCGTAGAAATAACCATTATATTGGCCCCTTTATTGATACCATGCTGAACAGAGTAGACGCCTATGATTTTAAACAGTATAGGCTAGGAGGGTTGCTCACAGGAGATGCTGTAGGAATCACGATCGGATATCCCCAGAATAGATTAGTTTTATTTTTAGATAACATATGCCGTGCGGCCGATCCTTTGGCAGCTACAACAGCTATAGATGCTTATGTAAATTTTTATCGGACTTCTAGGCAAGTAATCTCTAGAAAAGCTGAGGGAATCATGGAGACCGGAAAATCCGGATCCAAAAATGATTCTTTATCGATTCCAGATCGAAGAGTGCTAAGCTCTAGGATCGTTGAATTACCGAATACTGATCCGGCCGTGAGTGTCTTTATGGAGAAATTAAGACTATTTGTAGAAGCATATAAATATGCCTGTCCCAGGCTTTTATTAAATGAGGGTGTACACATAAACCCGCTTAATCGCCAAGTAGTCTTTTCAACTGAGATAAAGGAAGGTTTATGGATGGTTTGCAAAAGAGAGCTGGAAAGCGGGGCTTATCTCTTAACCGAAATCTTAGAAAGAGGAACCCCGATCTCTCCTTTACCGGAAAGATTCTTTTTTATATCTGAAGGAGATCGTATGACGAGCAGCAGGGTAGTTAGATCTATCTCTGATGGTCATAACATTCAAACTAATGGTAGTGATATCCATGTTAGAGATGATGGTGTAAGAGATCCACGAAATTGCCCATTTTTTACGACTGGCTTTACAAGTCTAAAGCATGGCTGGGTTCGGGACTAGCTTTTTACTGCAGAAACCGATCACCAAAGCCTCGCTAATTAATTGTATAATTACCTCCGTGACTACTCATCGGTTTTTTATCCCTTCATCTTGTATCGATCAAAACTGGGTGACCATGCCAAACGAGATCTCTCAGCAGATTTGTAAAGTGCTACGACTAGATGTGGGGGACGCGGTTATTGTATTGGATAATAGTGGTTTTCAGTACACTGTAATTTTAAGCCAGGTTAATCCAAAAACTGTAGCCGGAAAGATCACTTCTAAACTAGAGAACAGAGCCGAACCCGAGACAAAGATCTCTTTGTACCAGGCCTTAATTCCTCGAGAAAAATTCGAAACAGTCTTGCAAAAAGGAACCGAGATCGGCATTGACCGATTTGTCCCCCTCGAAACAAAGAGAACCTTAATCAAAAAAAATACTTACGGTGAACAAAAGCTGACCAGATGGACTCGGATTGTGCAGGAGTCATCTGAGCAAAGTGAAAGAGGCTTTATCCCAGAGATAGTTTCTCCCACCAGCTTTAAAGAAGCTATCTTGGAGGCGGTAAAATCAGATGTGGCACTGCTTGCAGCTGAGCGGGAAAGTTCGGGTGGTTCACCTGGATTACTTGCTTTGTTGGAAAATAGCAAAAAGGTGTCGTTATTTATCGGTCCCGAGGGTGGATTTGAAGATTCGGAGCTTGAGTTTGCTCAAAAAGCCGGAGTCAAACTAATTAATTTAGGACCGCGAATTTTTAGATCTGAAACTGCCGGACTAGTCCTGGCAACTCTGGTTTTGTTTTCAACAGGCGACTTAGGGTGATAAGCTCTTTTGCTATGCATAACCAAAAGTTCTTGTTTCTAATATTTGTGATCATAGTAGGAGTGCTTAGCCTATTTTTGTGGCAACGGTCCCCTTCGATATCTCCCTTGATCAGCCCTCTTAGCCAATTGGAAGCTTTAGCCAGGGACAATGCAGGTTTACCAAGATTCAAGTCTCTTGATGAAGCAGTTAACAGCTCTCTAAAAGGCGTTGCGGGGGATTATAGCTTAAGTATAAAAAACCTTAAAACGGGAGAAAGCTATGCTTTAAATGAGCATAAATCCTACCAAACAGCCAGTCTTTATAAATTATGGGTGATGGCGACAGTTTTTGACCAAATCCAAAAAGGAGCTCTAACTGAGTCGCAAGTGCTAAGTCAAAGTGCAGATATTTTAAATAGTAAATTTAATATTGACTCGGTTGACGCAGAGATTAAGGGAGGGCAAATTACCTATACGGTCAAAGATGCCCTGGAGTTGATGATTACTATTTCTCATAATTATGCGGCCTTGCTTTTGAGTGAAAAAGTCAGGCTTTCTCAGGTTGCTTCCTTTTTAGAAAGTAATGGTTTTAATGAATCTAAAGTAGGAACTGACGGAAGTGTTCCGGAGACAACAGCCGCAGATATGGCGCTTTTTCTGGAAAAGCTATATACCGGTAAGTTAGCTAATACAGAAAACACCGATAAAATGATCGAACTGCTCAACAGACAAAGGCTGAATAACAAAATCCCCAAAGGTTTACCAGCAGGAGTAGTCGTAGCCCATAAGACCGGGGAGATCGGTACCTTTACTCATGATGCCGGAATTATCTTTACTCCTAAAGGAGACTATATCGAAGTAGTTTTAACAGATAGTCAACAGCCATCTATTGCTGAGGACAGAATTGGAGCACTTTCTCGTCAGGTCTATGATTACTTTAAATGAATAAATATTTAGTATCTTTTGCCTCTCTTAGTCTGATTATATTAGTCCTCTTGTTAATTCAGAGACTAGCATTCGAAACTAAACCTCTTGGTACTTCTTTTAGTTACCCTGCAAGTTCTGCTAGTCTATCCCATCCTTTGTCCATCGAAGTGATGCGTAGCACGGATTATCCGGGAAGTGATATTACTATTGAACAAACTCTTGAGAGTGGTTTCGGTTTTAATCAATATGTTGTTTCCTACAAGTCTGAAGGTCTAAAGATTAATGCACTTTTAACAGTACCAATAGGAGTACAGCCTGATGAGGGTTGGCCGGTAATTATTTTTGACCATGGATATATCTCACCGTCTATTTATCGGACAACCGAACGATACATAGCTTATATCGAAGCATTTGCCAGCAGCGGATATATCGTTTTTAAGCCAGATTATCGTGGTCATGGTAGCTCCGAGGGTCAGCCGGAAGGGGCGTATTATTCTCCGGCCTATGCTAATGATGTATTAAATGCCCTAGCGAGCATTAAAAAATATCCAGGCGTTAACCCTGCAAAAATCGGGATGTGGGGCCATTCGATGGGGGGCAATATAACCTTACGCAGTTTAGTGGTCCGTCCGGATGATATAAAAGCGGCAGTGATTTGGGGTGGGGTTGTTGGTACCTATGATGATCTGATGAATAATTGGCAAAGACGAGTTGCCTACTCTCCGACACCTCAGGAATTAACTCTGCGCCATCGCAGTCGGTCGCAGCTGATTGAGCAATTTGGTACACCCCAAGCTAATCCCGACTTTTGGCATTCGATCGACCCTAATTTTTATCTCTCTGACATTAAAGCTCCAATCCAGCTGCATGCTGGTTTGTTAGACGAAGAGGTTCCCTGGCAATTTTCAGAGGGTTTAGACCGGAGGTTGAAGGAAGCGGGAAAAAGTAGTGAATTTTTTAGTTACGAAAATGGAGATCATAATATTTCAGACCCAAATTTTTCCATGGCGATGCAGCGGTCGGTAGATTTTTTTGATAAATATCTTAAATAAGTGAGGTTAGATTCAGCAGCTAATTTCACTCCTATTCTGATATACTAGGTTAATGAAGCAGTTAGTTTCGGTTGTTATCCCAATCTTTAACGAAGCCCAAAGTCTACCAGAACTGACCGCTCAGCTCGACCAAGTTTTTATGGGTCTCCCCAATGTTGAAAGTGAAATAATTTACATTAATGACGGATCAACTGATAATTCGCGACAGGTCCTAAGAGAGATTAAAAAGCATAATTCCAAGATAAAGATTATTAACTTGCGTCGGAACATCGGAAAAGCCACTGCTTTAAACCTCGGGTTTAAAAAGGCCGCAGGGTCAGTGATTGTAACCATGGACGGAGATTTACAGGATGGACCGGAGAATTTACCAGTAATGCTAGCTAAACTTTCGGAAGGTTTTGATCTGGTGGTGGGCTGGAAAAAGAGACGGTTCGATCCTTGGGGGAAAACAATTCCATCTAAGGCCTTTAATTTTTTTGTCAGTAAAGTGGCTCGCGTCTCGTTGCATGATGTTAACTCTGGGTTTAAAGTCATGCGCCAAGAAGCAATCAAAGAGTTACATTTATACGGTGAGCTGCATCGTTTTATTCCAATTTTGATTGCCAAAAGAGGCTACTCTGTGACAGAGATAGAGGTCCTGCATCATCCGCGTAAATACGGCAGAAGTAAGTACGGTTGGGACAGGCTGATAAAGGGTTTTTTTGATTTTCTGACTGTAATGTTTTTAGATACATATGGACAAAAACCATTGCATTTTTTTGGAATTATTGGTGGGTTGAGTATTCTAATTGGTTTAATTTTTTCGATTTATCTTTCCATACTGCATTTTCAAGGAGAGAGCATTGGCCAAAGACCGCTCCTGATCTTTGCTGTGCTGCTAATTCTGGCGGGGTTACAACTGCTGTCAACAGGTTTGGTAGCAGAGATGTTAATTAGTAAAACCCGAGATGATAAACTGCCGATAGATGACGAGGATTAACCAATTAGCAGATGGATTTTAATTTAGAAAAGGATTTCGCTATTTTTGATAAAATCCTGAGCTTACGCCCAGAGATATCTCCGGATGGTCTAAAGGATGACTTGCAAAAGTTTTTCCTGCCTTACCTGGAAAAATTAATCACCATCAAGAAAAACAAAAATAGTAATCAAGGTTTGATTGTCGGTGTTTCGGCTATCCAAGGGGCAGGAAAAACTACCCAGGGAGAGATTGTGGAAACCCTGCTGGCCCATTTTAACTACACCTCTGTGAGCAGGTCGATTGATGATGATTATATAACCCACCTGGAACTATGCCGGCTTCGAGACATAGACGCTCGGTTTATACGCCGGGGGGTCACCCACGATATCCCGTTGGCTATCTTGGGACTTCGGGATTTGAGGGAGATGGGGGAGGAGCCTGTTCTAGTTTCAGGGTACGACAAGGGTGCCAACACAGGAGATGGCGAAAGATTTCGGTTTATTAATCCAATAGCTGGACTAGTGCAGAAGCTAAAAGTTATCGAAGAAGAATTAATAGTTGATCAGACCAAACAGATATTACCTGTCCTAAAATTAACTGATGCCGTGTATGAAAATAGAGAGCTTATTTTACCAACTAGAATGGGCTCGGACATACCGATCATAGAACCGCTCCTTTCTAAAGAGCTAGTCGATTTTTTGCAACCTCTGGTTGGTCAAGAGATTAGCGTTTCCAGTAACGGCGAAAAAATTGTCTTTACAGGACAGACCTCAACTTGCCTGCTAGATCATGGTCTTCCAAATGGTTGGCGACTAGTTACCAAAAAGCCCGATTTTATTTTTTATGACGGCTGGATGTTAGGAGCCAGGCAGATTCAAGATGAATCAGTTTTTGATGCTGACCTACCCGCACTAGAGTCGCCAAAGGCGAAACAATTTGCTAAAGATATTAATAAGAGGTTATTTGACTATGAACCGCTGTGGCAGATGATTGAATTTATGAATGTTTTATTAGTTCCAAATTATCAGATTTCGATAAAATGGCGGGATCAAGCAGAAGAAGTGTTGCGAGCTAAAGGCGAGGGCATGACACATCAACAGATTGTCGATTTTGTACATTATTTTTGGAGGTCGGTTCATCCGGCAATTCACATTAAAAGGTTAGCTGAAGATGAAACTCGTACTCAACAGGTGGTGGTAATCAATGACGATCACTCAATTAGTGAAGTCTTAAGAGTCTATAAAGGTTAAAGCAGTACCCTTATTTCCCGCTCGGCCAGTTCGACCTATCCGGTGAATATAATCATCATAAGTTTCCGGAAGATCGTAATTTATAACGTGAGTAACATTTTCAATATCCAGTCCTCTGGAGGCGACGTCGGTAGCTAGTAAGATTTGGATAGCGCTTTGTTTAAAACTCTGTAAAATACGCTGTCTGTGTCCTTGGGTTTTATTGCCATGGATAGCCCCGGTTTTAAATCCACGAATTTCCAATTCTTTGTGTAATTTTTCAACCTCATGTTTGGTGCGGCCAAAGATGAGTACTTTTTTAAAGTCATCTTTGATCAGCAAGTCATGCAGTTGGTCAATCTTTTTGGATTTATCAATGACCCGAACGACATCCTGATCAATGTTTGCATCTGACTCAGCTTTTTTGATAGAAACAGTGACCGGATCTTTAACAAAACTTTGTAAAATCTCGCGGATCTTGGGAGAGATAGTAGCCGAGAAAAATAAGGATTGGCGAACTTTTGGTAACAACCCTAAAAAGAATTTAATATCGGCAATAAAACCAATATCCACCATTAAATCCACTTCGTCTAGTACAAAAGTATCGTAGTCTGCGACATAGATACATTTTTGTTGTACCAGATCCTTAAGTCTACCAGGGGTCCCAATGACCACATGTGGGTTTCGCCTTAAATCCCAAATCTGCCTATTCATATTTGCGCCGCCAATGACCAGGGTGGAATAGATCTTCATTCCCTCTGTTAGCTTATAAAATTCTTCGCGAATCTGTTGCGCCAACTCCCTAGTTGGAGCAATGATCAGAGCTTTATGGGTTCTTTCAATAAAGATCTTGTTTATAATTGGAATTAAAAAAGCGCCAGTTTTACCGGTTCCGGTACCAGCCAGACCGATTAAATCACGGCCTTCGATGATTGGGCCAATGGCTTGATCCTGGATCGGAGTGGGTTGAATATAGCCACGAGCAAGGATATTTTCCTTGACTAGCCGATGCAGATTAAAATCAGTGAATGAGTTGACTGGAGTGAACTCTTCATTAGGGTGGGTTAGATCAGCCTTTTTGATGAAAATCCCGGTATTATGAGTTAATTTACTGACTGGCCGTCTTTGGTTACCGAATCTATAGCCGCCTCGATTACTGGAAAATCTAGAGTTGCTAAATCCACCGCTACGATAGGGGCGAGACGCTCGTGATGAATAATTATTTGATTTTTGATACATATATTGATCTTTCTAGTCCCGCAAAAATGGGGACTAAGAAAGAAATTAAAATTAGTGAGAAAAGAAAATATGGATTGCTCCAAATTTACCCCGATAAATCGGGAAGGAGCTACAATCAAGAAGTAATCCCGCTACCTAATGTAGCTAATACTGCGAAAAAATAAATGCAGATGAGGGATATGAATCGTCTTATGAAGCTCGGATTCTTAAATCAACTAGACGCTAGTATACCACATCTCTTCTAATAAAGCAACTTAAGTTGAGCAACAAGAAGATACCACGGACATGAGTGCGTGGAGATTCATTTAAATTCCTGATACACTAATATTAAGATTGGAGGTGAATCAAATGAATATAAATTATATAGCAGTTTTGGCGGCTGCAGTAGTCAGTATGGGTGTTGGGTTTTTGTGGTACTCACCAACTTTATTTGGTAAAGCCTGGATGAAGCTGATGGGATATACCCAAGAAGATTTGGCTAAGGCTAAAAAAGAGATGGGCAAGTTATATGCTTTAAGCTTTGTGGCAACACTGGTTATGGCCTATGTATTAACTCATGTCATGATTCTTTCCAAAAACTTTTATGGTTATAGCCCTGTCACCACCGGACTAACAACCGCTTTTTGGAGCTGGCTCGGGTTTGTAGCCCCTGTTCAATTAGCAGATGAGCTTTTTGGTGGAAAGCGTTGGAAACTTTTCTGTTTAAACACCGGCTACCAACTAGCCTCCCTGCTAGCGATGGGTGTAGTCATTGGGATGATCGGCTAAAGAGTGGTTATAGGTCGGGATTGTACAATGTATAAGCGACCCTTTTCTAAAGCCCATTCTATATCCTGAGGGGAGTGATAATGGTCTTCTATTCTTATACCTAATTGAGCAAGCTCTTTAACTTGGGCCTCGGTAAGAGTTGGTTCTTTTTTCTTTTCTTCTGGGACTAAAACCTCTTTGTTTTCTCCATCTTGAAAAACCAGCATCGTTTCTTGAGTGCTGATCTCTTTATTTCTTATCTCTAATGTATCCTTGGCAACTACGAAATTGTCTGGGGTGATCATTCCCTGAACTAACATTTCACCTAAGCCAAAGCCTGCCTCAATCATCAGCTCCTGCGTATTTTTTGTAACTGGGTTAATAGTAAACATCACTCCTGACGATTCACTCTCCACCATCTTTTGAATTACTACCGCCACAAATAATTGATCCTCGGCTATATTTTGCAAAGCTGCATAGGCTAAACCCCGCTCAGACTTATTTGAATTCCAGCATTCCCTAACTTTATCGAACAACTCCTGTTTAGAAACATTTAAATAACTTTCCATCTGTCCAGCCCATGAAGCGTTTGAGGAGTCTTCGGCTACAGCTGAGGATCTAACAGCGACTCTCTCGGCGCCCAGCTGATCAAAGGCAGCTAGAATCTCTTGTTGTACATCGATCGGTAGTTCCTGTTTATAAAAATTTTTGTAAGTATCAGTTGTAATAACAAAACCAGGGGGCACCGGGATCCCGGCATTTGTCATCTCTCCGAGTGATGCTCCTTTGCCGCCAGCATCCTTAACATTGTCTTTGGAAAGATCTTTGAAGAATTTTATAAACATGGTTAGTATTAAGACAGGGGATCTAATTGTTAATTATCTAGTACTATAGTAATGAACGCAATCCCTGATATAATGAAAATTATACCAGCCAAGCTTTAATTTTGATTATGAAGATTGCATTTTTTGGGCTTAAAGAGCAAGAAAAACAAGAATATTTTTTAAATTCCCTGATTGAGCATCAAGTCATATTTTTCGACCAAGATTTAAACGAAGAAACTCTTCCCAAAGATAGCAGTGTGGAGATTATCTCTGTTTTTGTTCAATCAAAGATAACGGCAAGGGTAATAGATGCATTTCCCAATCTAAAAATGATTGCCGTTAGAGCAACAGGATTTGATAATATCGATATTAAATACGCTCAGAAAAAAAATATTATAGTTTCCAATGTTCCAACTTATGGCTCACATACCGTAGCGGAGTTTACTTTTGGATTAATTCTGTCTTTATCGCGAAAAATTCCTCAGGCCCTGACAAAAGTTAAAACCAAGTTGAAGTTCGAGCGAGGAGGATTAAGGGGGTTTGATTTATATGGTAAAACTTTAGGTATCCTTGGCACGGGTAAAATAGGGGCAAATGTCGCTAAAATTGCCAAGGGGTTTGGCATGATTATTTTAGCTTATGACCTTTATCCGAGTAAGCAGTTAGCTAAAACCTTTGAGTTCCAATATGTCTCCTTAATGCAGTTATTAAAAGAATCCGATATCGTAACAATTCATGTTCCAGCTACCAAACAAACACGTCACTTAATCAATAAAAGCAACATCTTCCAGCTTAAAAAGGGAGCCTTTATCATAAACACGGCCAGGGGAGATGTAGTTGAGGGAGAGGCTCTTCATCAAGCTATTGCTAGTGGTCATCTTGGGGGAGCTGGCCTAGACGTTTTAGAAGCAGAAACTAACTTGCAGGGTGATCATAAAAAACAGAAACCGGATCCATCTATAAAGAAAACAGTCTTGGCGGATAATCTGCTAATTAAAGACCCAAAGGTGATAGTTACACCTCATATTGCTTTTTATACAACCGAAGCGGAACAGGCGATTATCCAAACGACTGTCGAAAATATTCAAGGATTTATAGAGGGATCATCGAAAAATGTTGTCAGTTAATGAACTAAAGTAAATGGCATATCTTGTATTAGTACGACACGGCTTAACCGAATGGAATAAAGAGGGTCGTTGGCAGGGTTTTACGGATATTTCGATTACCGCAGCTGGTAAGGCAGAAATTAAACAAGCGGCTCAGTCGATTAAAGATATTAGAATAGATATAGCTTATACATCAAATTTAACTCGCACAAAGCAAAGTTACCAGGAAATTGTAAAGTCTTTAGGTCTAAGTTGCCCGGTACTGCATGAAGCCGCTTTAAATGAAAGAGACTATGGTATTTATAATGGTAAAAATAAGTGGGAAGTGGAAAAAGAGCTCGGCAAGGCAGAATTTGAAAAACTAAGAAGGAGTTTTGACTATCCGGTGCCTGCTGGAGAGACCCTTAAAAATGTTTACGAAAGAGTAGTGCCTTTTTATAAATCTAAAATTTTAAATGATCTTAAATCTGGAAAAAACGTATTATTGGTTTCATCCGGTAATACCTTCCGGGCATTGATAAAATATTTAGAAAATATCTCTGATGTAGATATCTCCAAATTTGATTTAGGATTCGCTGCTGTTTTTGTCTATAAAGTAGATAGTCAGGGAATAATCTTTGGTAAAGAAATAAGAGTAAATGACCTATATCAAGGAAAACATTACTGATGAAAATACTTAACATTCAGGCCAGACAAATACTAGATTCGTTGGGGATTCCCACACTTGAAGTGAAGCTAACCCTAGCAAATGGATTAGCTGCCCTTTCCTCAGTTCCTTCTGGTGCTTCAACCGGACGAAATGAAGCGGTTGAATTAAGAGATGGTGAGAAGACATGGGGCGGTAAATCAGTCTTGCAAGCTGTTAAAAACGTCAATGAAGAAATATTTTCAAAATTAGCAGGTGAAGATGTGACGGACCAAAGAAAAATTGATCAATTAATGATAGATTTAGACGGAACTAAAAATAAACAAAGACTTGGAGCAAATGCCATTTTAGGAGTTTCCATGGCCGTTTGCAAAGCTGCGGCTACTTTTGGAAATATCCCCCTTTTTACCTATATTGGCAGTTTGATGAATAATCAGCAATTTATAACCCCACTTCCGCTGATCTTAATGCTTGAGGGTGGTAAGCATGGTAACTTTGTGACCGACATCCAGGAATTTATGATTATCCCCACAGAAAATAGATTTGATAGCTTTGCCAGCACCCTAGAAGCGGGAATAAAAATATTTTATTGTCTCCAAGAAATTTTAAAAGAAAAAGGTTACTCAACTGGTTTGGGTTTTGAAGGAGCCTTTTGTCCACAAGAGCTCTCGTCTAATGAGGAGGCCTTACAACTCTTAACCCAAGGTATCGAGAAGGCCGGTTTGATACCAGGTCAAGATTTTTCGATCGCCCTGGATTTTGCCTCTTCTCAGTTTTATCAATCCGGAAAATACATTTTAAAAAGTGAGGATGGTAAAACTTACCAGCCAAAAGATTGGACGGACAAAATCGCCTCTTGGGTAAATGATTACCCAATCTTTTCCTTAGAGGATGCTCATCAAGAGGATCTTTGGCAGGAGTGGACCGATCTTACTGATCAATTGGGACAAACTCACCAAGTTGTAGGTGATGATTTAGTGACCACGAATATTCAAAGAATCAAACAGGCCATCGATACCAAAGCTATCAATGCTGTTTTAATCAAACCAAACCAAATAGGTACGGTGACAGAAACCCTAGAGGCCATCACTCTCACAAAGCAAGCAGGTTGGCCATCGATTATTTCCCACAGGGCCGGAGAAACTAATGACGATTTTATCGCAGATCTTTGTGTAGGAACTGGCAGTGAGCAGTGTAAATTTGGAGGCTTAAACAGAGGTGAACGGATTGCAAAATATAACCGCTTACTAGAAATCGAAGAACAATTGCGCTCAAGCTCCGTGTTTTAATGTATGTATCAAAAGATCTACCAAGGTTTTAATTAGCAAAAATATAAACAAAGTTGATTGCCTAAAATTGGCCCAATAACAATCTTAACCTTTTGACTTAGTAATTTTTTAGTGCTAATCTGATATTAGAGTGAAAAAATTCTCTGCCCAGACAGGCATAGTCCATGTTATTCCACTTCTTATAGTGTTGGTAATTGCTGGTGTGGTTATTTGGTTTTTTATTAATAAAGGTGGTTTAGAGCCAAAGGGGACTACGGTACCAATCACCCCTTCTCGGCTGATGCCCTCTGTATCTGCTACCCAAGCTCGAGGAACCATCTGTAATATGAAGAAAGAAGGATTATTTACCGAAGCCTGCCAGGAGAAATTTAATATTGTCGGTAAAGATGACAAAGAAAAATTAGCTGAGCTATTTGGTCTTATTAAAAAAATCAAAAACGACAAAAGTCTATCAGATTATGACAGATTATTGCTATCTCAAGCAGTGTTTGCAGCACTTCCCAACAAAGATAGTCCACAGGAAAGTCCACAACGAGTTAATTTTTATCGTTTGCCCTCTTTAATTAAAACTGTGTTTGCTCAGGATGGGCTTATCAATGAGGAAGAGCTTAAAAAGTTAATGAAAGAAGACCTGCAAAATGTGCTAAACATTCCAAAGGGAGACAATGCTTGGGTAATTTCTGTGACAGTGGCAAGATATTCCTGGAAGGATGGGGTGCGTCAACCAGCCTATTTTGATGATTATGGTGAATCACGGAACCCTTATCCCAACAACCCGAATGTAGATGAAGGGACTCTACCTTATAATGTACGCTCAGTAGTTGGTGAACTATCTTTAAATGAGGGCGGTGATTCTATTCAGGTTGCCTGGTCGTTCCAGATTCAATCGTGGAAAAGCGAAAAGTTCGCAGGCTATGTCGAAAAAGAATTTATTACCTCAAGAAGTGATAAGTCCGATGCAAACTACCGTAATACCGGAAACCCTTTTTACCTGACTACTTTGCTTGAGGAAGTCAAATTCCCCACAGAATCAGATGAACCAGATGCAGAGCCAACTAATCAAACTCAGGGAGTAAAAGTTGATTGTTCCAAAATTAGCTCCACGCTAAAGTTTGAGGGGGAGGGTAAGGTTGATGGTTCTGGGCCTAATTCACTTTGTAAATCCATAGACAAAGAAAAGATATCCAGGACAACGCATGTGACATATTGGGGCGGTATCAGCTTAGGTTTATCTAAACTAGATTACGATCCAGCTAAACCTATTTCAACAAGAGGTGCTCCTACGAGAAGTCAAGATTTGGATGTAGGAGATGAGGCAAAAATTCATTTTTGGGAAGAACCGTGGGATCCAATAAGTGGCAAAGATTTTAAAGTTTTCTATATGATCCGCTTGGGCAATTGTGCGATTGATTTAGAAGCTAGTGCCGTAGGAAATGTCGATGAATTTTATACCACAGGAGCCAAACCAGATTGGAAAATTGCCGGGGAATATATTACCCAAAAACTAACCTCTGTCGCAAAGGAGATTGAAGAAAATATTAGCACAGAATGCGGTGCTCTCTAGCCCTTTAAATAATCTTAGAATTCTTGCCTGACCTCTCCGCTTTTGAGGCTAACTCTATACCAGTTAAAAGTAGCAGTATGGCCATTTATCACCTCATAAATATGAATATTGTACTCACCCTCTAATTCGTTATCCACCTCTACTTTGCCACTCGGAACCCTTTTAAGATATTGCTGTACTTCTGGCAGCTTTTTGACATTTTCTATCGCCTGTTCACTGCTGATCGTTGTTGGTAAGGTCCAAACAGGGGCCTTTCCTGGAACTCCGCTTTTAGACATAAAGTAACTGACGCTGGCTAAAATGATAATCATTACTACAATAATTTTCATGGTCTCAAATATTTTTTCTTTTTAAGATTAGCATAGTCAGAGGTAGCTTGACTTGTCAAATAGTAAATGTTACGGTCTATTAAATGCCCATTTTTTTAAATCAGAAAGGGATAGCACCTCTGGTAGTTGTTATTATTATAGGAGTAGTTGTTCTTGGCTGGGTTGGTCTCACAAGAGGAAGTTTTAATTTTGGAGGTAAAAAGGGAGATTCCTCAACTGTAGTCTCAGCTGAACTTGACTGCCTACAAGTGATGAATGAGGTTGGTAAAGGTAAACTAACAGAATTGGAATGGAATGGAGAAAAGAAAACAGTAACTTATCAAGATAAAGATTACTGCCAGCTTCAACGAGAACAGATTGGTAAAGCTGCTAAGATAGCAGAAGTGGTTAAGATTACATACTACCAGATTATTTCTGATGCTGAGGAAAAATTAAAGGATCTCACCACAAAAGGAGATAGTGCTGTCAAACTATCAGGTTACTGTTTAATTGAGTACTCACCTGCTGAAGGAGAAAAATCCCAAAATATTTTAGATAACATTGATAAAAATGAAAAATTTGCAGGATTTTGTAAAGATTCAGCTAGATTAAAATCTGGAGATAGCAGATCACCAGTTCAGGCATTGAACCAAACAGGAAAAGGTGGTCAATTTGATTGTTTAGCTACTTTATCAGAAGCTGAGTCTTCTTCTTGGAATACTGTTGGTAAAGTAACTGCCGGAAAACAAACTGTATCCCAAACAGATAAGGATTACTGCCTTTTGAAACATCAAAGTCAGGTAAGTGATTATGGAGCAGGTTTTGGAGAGGTTGAAGATCCGGTCATTGATTGGACTGTTAAAATAACCTATTTCGGAAATAAGATAGGCCCTAATGAAGCATTTCCAATATTAGATAAGTTAAAAAATTCTGAAAAAAATGGTTTTAAAGCCAATGAAGGTAGTTTTTATGGCTATGATGGCCAAACAGTTGACCTTTCAGGTCCAAGTTATCTTAGAAATGTAATGTTTCAGGAGCACTGTTTAATTGAGCAAACTGTAGAAAGTAATTTTGGGCCACTTTTTAAGGGAAACGGGGTATTTAAATGGAGTGTTAGCGATGCTGAATCTCAGATGGGTATGATTGGGGCTTCAGTGGCCAGCTTACTCTATAATTTACAAAATAACCAAAAGTTTAGTAGTTTCTGCAACTAAAAAAGACCGAAATTTACTTCAGAAGGATAACAATTGAGTGCATTAAGGTAGTGTTCCTGATACAATTCACCCATGAAAGTAGGGAAGCACACTCCACAACTCCAATTAATGATTCTATAGACTTTCCATTCCAATTTAGCTTCAAATTGCCACTTCCCAATAAAACTAGAATTATTTTAGTAAGGGATCACTTAGGAAAAATAATTCATTCGAAAGTTGCAGAAAGATAAACTCCAGTATATAGTAGTTTAAATATGACAGGAATTCACTCAGGTTCTCTAGATTTTAAACTTCCATTAATGTTTTCTGATGGAACAAAAGTTTATGAAGAGTTTGCTAAAAAGTATATAACTCACAAGCATGGTTTCTTTATTTTAGCTCCTTCGGGGGTAGGAAAAACTCACTTTATTAAAAATCAGAAAGAACCACACTGGATGGATGGAGATGCTTTATGGGAATCTACCAATGCTCATCCAGCGGGTGAGTGGTGGACCTGGGGAGAGTTAATTGATGAAGTTGATCAAAGAAGTGACATCATTACTATGATGGCAAAAAAGATGGGATTTTGGATAATGGGTGCTTCAAATAATTGGTTAAAACCTGATGCTATAGTCCTCCCCAATTGGAATACTCATAAAAAATATATCAAAATACGCGAGCAAACTAATTATGATGGGGGCGCTACCTCAGATCGCCTTGGGCAAGTCTTAGGACATCGTAAATGGATTCGTCAATGGGTTAAAAAATGTGTACCGTGCTTTAGATCTGTTCAAGAAGCAGCGGATTATTTAGCCAAATTAACCTGATAGCTTTGCCCTTGAACTTGGGTAGAAGATTCTCCTGAAGGTTTGATATTGAAAACAACTCCACCTCGGTTATCAACAGGTAGATAATCTTCAAGAGGTTGTCCAGTTACTTTTTGTTTCAAAAATGGACTAATTGAATCATAATGGCTAACAGCCCATACAATTGCTCTTCTGCCTGGATGGGATTGATGATAGAGTTTCATAGCATTATCTAAAGTACCCATATATTGTCCAACTCGATCTGCAATCTCAACAGGTCCTTCAGCTTTCATTCTAGTTCTTGTCTCTTTTTCCACATCCGATTCGTAAGCATTCCAGAATTCTTGACCAGAACCGTACTTATTTACAAGAAATTGGACAAATTCGGGAGAATCCTCCATCATTTTCAGGTCTTTAAGTCTACCTGATGTTAGTTCAATTGGTTTGCCTAATTTATTTAGTAATTGTGCTTGTGCAACTGAAAATTCTTTCATAGCATCCTGCACTCCTGTCAATACATGTTCTGCTGTATCAAAACCTCTTTTATGAGGGCTAGTCCTTCCATCGGGCATATTCAATGTAGTATCAGCGCCAACTATCAGAATATCCACGGTACTTCTTTCTTCAGGAGTTAGTTCCGCAAAAATTTGATCAAAGAACTCTTTAGATTGAGCTTGAGTTGCTTCAGGTTCACCAGCATCTAGTTTGCCAAAATCTGGAGAATCTTTTGGAAGTTTTCGATTATCTTTATCCTTAGCATTTCGTTGAAGAACGAGAACGGATCCTCCTCTTTCTGGAGTTACTGGTCTAAGGTCAGTAATAGTGACACGCTCAACCTTTGGTTGGGATTTTTGTGCTTCGAACTTTAAGCCTTCTCCAGATTCCATATTGCTTTCCTCCTACAGTTAATATACAAATATTACATGGATGATAGTACAAAAACAATAGTAAAATATTTTGGTTATGGGTCTAATGCAGATCGGGATATGATGGTCCATATGGTAGGTAGAGAGGATTTAAAAGGTGAACCAGGAAAGCTGATTGGGTATCAACTATGTATTCAAACACTTGACCAAATACGTGATATTGTGCCGGAGGCGAGTCCCGTTAAAACTTCTCCTCGGGAAATGATTAGACAAACGTATGGTGATTCTTTTGAGCTATTTATTGCCATTCCTAAACCTGATGCTGTAGCTTATGGAACTATCTGGGATCTCACACCTGAAGAAGTTAATTTGGTCAAAGAATGGGAGTTAGTGGACTATGGTATGCAAGAAGAGGTGAATGCTATGGCTATGGATTCAGCCGGTAATTTGATTCAGGTTGAGACTCAAGCAGTTTTAGACCCACCTGGAGAGTTTGATCGCGTCGTTGAAGGGAATGATTACCCAAGATATATTGCTGATAGAGACGCAATGTTGAGAGAGGCTGACAAAGCCCGCCTTAGTTATCAAAAAATGTTGAGTGAACAGAATACTTCTCAAAACTAATCTCAAGCTGTTACAATTCACCCATGAAAGTTGGAATAGTAGGACTCCCAAATGTAGGGAAGTCGACACTGTTTAATGCCCTTTTGAAAAAAAGGGTTGCGCTGTCGGCTAACTATCCTTTTGCCACTATTGAACCCAATACAGGGATTGTAGCCGTTCCAGATTCCAGATTGGAAAAATTAGCAGAGCTGGTCAAATCGGAAGAAAAAATGGAGACGCTACCTCCATTGGTGCCGGCAGTGGTGGAGTTTCTGGATATTGCCGGATTAGTTAAGGGTGCATCAAAGGGAGCCGGTTTGGGGAATCAATTTTTATCCCATATCCGTGAAGCAGATGCCATTGTTCATGTTCTACGGGATTTTACTGACCCAAATATTATCCGTGAAGGATCGATTTCTCCTGATGAAGATAAAAATACTATCGAAACTGAGCTAGCTTTAGCTGATCTACAAACTATTGAAAAGTTAGTAGCTGCTCAAGACAAAATAGTTAGAGTTTCAAAAGATGTATTAGAAAATGAGAAGATGGAGATCCTGACCCGAATTCAGGATGACTTAAACCAAGGAAAATATCACGGCACTTATCACATCGGTGATGAACGCCTAAAAGAATGGTTTCGTACTTTACCACTTTTAACTCTAAAGCCTGTGTTATATGTCTTTAATACTGCTGAAGAAGAATACGCTCGCAAATCCGAACATAATGCCAACCCTAGTGAGATAGTCATCTGCGCTCGGCTAGAAGAAGAGCTAGCCGATTTAACTGGTGACGAAAGGCAAGAGTATCTACAGGAAGCAGGAATCGGGGAGACTGGACTAGAGAGACTAATTAAAAAAGCTTATCAGCTGTTGGGACTGGCCTCGTTTTTAACTGCCGGAAAAAAAGAAGTTCGAGCTTGGACCATCCATCAGGGCTCGAAAGCCCCAGAAGCAGCCGGAGTGATCCACACTGACTTTGCCAAAAAGTTTATCCGAGCCGAAGTTATCGAATACGCTAAATTAATAGAAGTTGGATCCTATAAATCTGCCAAAGAAAAAGGGCTAATCAGGACAGAGGGAAAAGAATATATCATCAAAGACGGCAATGTAGTGGAATTCCTAATCGGAAGTTAAAGATTAATTGCTTCGTAGTAAACTCCGTTTGTCGTGCCTAGTTTCTTGACTAGACCTGCATCAACAAGTTGCTTAAGGTCATAGCGTAAAGTTCTTTCGTTAACTGTCAAGAAGCGTCTACGAATAATGTCAAAATTTATCAATCTTTGTTCTTGTATAATCCGTAAAATCTCCGCTCTTCGGGGTAACAGATAGTCAGAAGCTTCTAGCTGCCTCTTTTCCAGAACTTGCCTCTTGGCTTCTAGGCTAGTTTCTGCCAGTGCTTCTAACATAAATTCTATATAGGTACTAAGCTCTTTTTCTGGTTCTTCCAGGCTTAGATAGTAGTCGCTTCGATGGGCATCGAGAAACTCTTCTAAAGAAACTAAGCCTTTCATGCCGTAGCCACCTTTAGCTAAAACCATTTGGAATAGTAATCGACCGACCCTGCCGTTCCCATCTAAAAAGGGATGAATTTTTTCGAATACAAAATGAGAGAGACAGGCTCTAATAGGGCCGAATTGCTCCTTTGAAGAATTAATAAAGACTAGCAGTTTATTTATTAGTCCTTCAATAGCCTGAGGGCGAGGAGGGAGGTAGACTGCAATACCCGCTTTATTATATATAGCGCTCATTTCTTGTCTAAAGTTCCCCAAATTATCTCTATCAATTAATCCTTCCAGCGCTGTTTTATGCAAGTTTAAGATATCTTTTTTTGTGACATCTTTACTAACCCCTCTGGTATAAATATTATTTGTCGCTTTCAGAATATTTAATACCTCTTTGCGTCGCTGGTCTTTTGAGGCCACTTTAGGAAAGTCATTCAGCCGCAGGGTATTTCCTTCTATTCGTGCAGAAAAAAGAGCACTTTTTAGAGTTGAGGATCTTCTGAGATTAAGTTCGATCTCATGAGGGATTGACATACTTTCAATAACCTCCTTGTTGGCCTCGATTGTTTGAAGAAGCTGGGTTATCTTAGAAGTTAATAGGTATTTTGCAGGAATAAGCATAATGAATAATTATAAGTATATTACCTAATATTACCGAATAATGCCAGATATTGCCGAATATTGCTAAGCAAGAGCTAGCTTGAATTAATTTGTTTAAACTAGTACAATTCCAAAGATCTATGAACAGTTACCAGTTAACAGTCGTCGTTAAACCATCAATTGAAGATAGTGAGCGCAAGGAACTCCTTGCAGCGATTACCAAACAGTTCGGAAAAGCGACTAAAGAAGAGCTTTGGGGTAACAGGGATCTTGCCTACCCAATCGAACATCTCTTGAAAGCTTATTATGCTCACTACGAGTTTGAAGGTGATCCCAAAACTATTGCTGCCCTTGACAAGTCTATGAAATTAAATGAAGATATTCTCAGATATCTTCTGATACGAAGGTAGGGCAGAGTCCATCTTGACTCTAGCGACTAGAAACTCTTTAAGGTATGGCGACAAGATCTTGGAATAAAGCAGAATTAATCGGTAACGTCACCAGGGATCCGGAGGTCCGTTTCACTCCAAGCGGTGCGGCAGTTTGCACCTTTTCCATTGCTACGAATCGCACCTTTACCTCCGATGGCGAAAGAAAAGAAGAAGTCGATTTTCACCGGATTGTAGCCTGGAATAAACTCGCTGAGCTCTGTGGTCAGTTACTCAAAAAAGGCACTCGGGTATTTGTTTCCGGACGCCTGCAGAATAGGTCTTGGGAAGGTACCGAAGGACAGCAACGCAATGTTACCGAGATAGTCATAGATGACATGATTATCCTGACGTCCAAAGCTAGTACAAGTGAAGTTGCCGAAGATTCTTCCCTAAGTGATCTACCTGTAGAGAAAACGGAACCAAAAATTTCTATCAAGAAAGAAAAGCCCGAAGAAAAAACCACTGCAGCTGATTCAACTACACCCCAAGAGATAGTCAATGACGATGATCTACCTTTTTAGTTATGAGTTATTAGTTCAGAGTTCGTAGTAGTGCTTGAATCTTTACCCTTAAGCAAGTATAATCTCTCGATGTGTAGTGACGGTTCTTACTCAGAACTCAAACTTCACAACCAATTATAAAATTATGGCTGTTAGACATACACTAATCAAAAAGACCTCTACAACTGCCAAGGTGCAAACTCTGCTTGCATCAACGGAAAAAACTCAACCGATGCGTTCTGAAAAGAGCGAAAACAGACGCAGGCCCGTTGACGAAAACGGCCTTCCGATAAAGAAAAATTGTCTGTACTGTGAGCTGAAAAAGGAGCCGACCTACACCGATGTAATAACTCTACGTAAGTGTCTGTCAGAGCGGGCCCTAATCATGCCAAAACAGAGAACAGGTGCTTGCAGCAAACATCAGCGCCGAATTACCAGACAGCTCAAATATGCCCGTCACCTGAGCCTGCTCCCCTTTGTAAACAAGATCTAATAGAATTCAGAATTGGGAAGGCAGAATGCAGAATTTGCGTTTTCCGTCTGAATTCTGAACTCTTAATTCTGCATTCACTATGCTATCCTTAAAGTATGCCCGGTACTGTCAGTATTGTCGACTTTTTCTCTAATCTGGATAAAGTACCTTTATCGAATATTCGTAAATGGTTACGGATTAAAATTGACCCCCATATCCTGGAAAATTTCATCGCCAATAGAATACTCTATCCTTCTACAGTTCCGGTTGATGGTAATGAAGTCGAGATCGATTTAGCCTTTTTCCGGGAAGCAGTTTCTCTGGAACCGAAGAAGCTTTATGACAGCTTAGGTAATAAATTAATTATTCCCAGTCAATTTTTAGACACCTTCGGATCGCTACAGGAAATAGTCTTTTGTATTTTGGAAGTGGTTAAGACTAGTGGGATTGTTGGGGTTTATACTAAAGACGAAAGAGGAGTTAACCAGATTGGGACTATTATCTCTCCAAAAATTATTATCCAGCCGGAGACGACTACCGTTATGGTAAACGGGACTACTTATCAACTCAAAAATGGTTATTTATCTTTAGTCCCAGCAACTAATCGCCATGCTAAAGTTAGAATTTTAGATGACGAGGAAATATTTATTTCTGGCGGTGATTTAGGCATAATTTTTGATTTCAGGAAAGAAGAGGTCAAGCCATGAACTTACGCGTCACCGCTCGGATGCGTATTAAATCCAGAAGCATTACTCATGTGCATCGAACAATCGCTGATGCATCAAAAATCAAGGTTAAAATTGGACAAGTACTAGAGCCACATGACGTGCTTGGCGAGGATACTATTAATGTCGGCTTTTCTTCTTTGAATATCGCCAGGGAACTTGGAGTTGCTTCTTCCCAGGTGCTTAAATACTTAGAGCGACCTCTTGGCTCACGGATCTATGAAGGCGAGCTGCTCGCCTCGAAACCTGGCTTTTGGGGGATGGGGAAAAGAGTGATCACCTCGCCAACCGACTGTATCTTGGAAAATGTTGACCTGGAAACAGGAGAGCTCCGTTTAAAATTCTTGCCCAAAAAGAACCCACTCTTTTCAGGTGTATATGGAATAGTTGACGAGATTACCTCTACTGGGGATATCGTGATCCGAACTTTAGGCACAGAGATCTTTGGGCTTTTTGGTTCAGGGAAACAGCGTTTTGGTCCTTTGATTGTACCGAATCGCAAAGACGTCATTTTTAGTAAGGCGGAGATTACAAAGGATAGCAAACAACAGATTCTAGTGACAGGAGCGTTGATTTTGGCTGATGCCCTGCGCCAGGCGGTAGCCATGGAGGTTGGTGGAATTGTTGCCGGTGGTATCAATGCCAAAGACGCCCGGTCGATCTGTGCTAGCGTGGATCCAAAAAAACAAGTTCATTCCGATATTGGCTTGTCACTCATGGTGACAGAAGGATATGGGGCGCTACCGATCGGCGACGACATCTTTCAGATTCTCAAAGAGCATGAAGGAAAGTATGTATTTTTATCGGGAAATAATCCAAGACTCCTCTTGCCGAGTATTGAGCCGGATAGTATAATAAGGATCCGTAAAGTTGCCTTGTCGCCCCATGCATCTTTAGAAAAAAGTCCTAATACCAGAATTATCGAAACGGCAGTTGGAGAGAGTGTTCGTTTGATATGGCCTCCTTATATGGGTAGCCAGGGACAGATTGTAGCTATTGACGAGCAGCCGACATTACTTCCTTCGGGAATAAACTGCATCATGGCGACGGTTGAACTGAAGCTTAGAAAGCTTAGGGTACCACTGAATAACCTAGAAGTGATTGTATAGTTATGACTGATCTTAAAGGACATCTTAAGCTAAAAATCCAAAAAACCATTTCTGCACTGAATTCTTTGACCGTTACGCTTGTTTTGATAGCCTTAATCATTGGATGGATGCTTGGGCAAAGAGATCTCCGTTTGCAGCTAGATGGATCCCGTCCGCAGATTACCTTTACCCACCAAACACCATCAGGTAGTGCTACGAATATTGACTTTAAGCTTTTTTGGGATACTTGGGATTTGGTCAGCCGAGAGTATGTCGACAAAAAGGCCATTGACTCGACGAAAATGTTTTATGGAGCGATCAAAGGGATGGTTGAGGCAGTTGGCGATCCTTATACTGTTTTTCTTCCTCCTGAGTCTCAAAAATCGACCAAGGAAGAGTTGGGGGGCAGTTTTGAAGGAGTCGGCCTGCAACTTGGGTTCAATAAGGAGAAGAGGTTGGCGGTAATCGCACCTTTATCGGGAACGCCTGCAGACAAGGCAGGTATTAAACCAGGTGATCTGATTCTAAAGATTAATACTACAGACTCGATAAATATGTCCTTGCCTGATGCTGTAAATATGATCAGGGGAGTGAAAGGCAGTCAGGTCGATCTGGAAATCTATCATGATGGTGATGATAAAACCAGAGTAGTCACCCTGACTCGGGATACAATAATTGTTAAAAGTGTCGAATACCAGTCCAAAACCACACCTCTGGGCAAGAAAGTGGGTTTGATTAAATTGTCTCGTTTTGGGGAAAAAACCAGCGGCGAGTGGGTAGAGGCAGTCTCAATGGCCTTGGCCGGCAATCCTGCAGCCATAGTGCTGGATTTACGGAATAACCCGGGAGGATTCTTGGATGGCGCAGTATTTATTGGATCGGAATTTATCAGCTCGGGAGATATTGTACTTCAGGAAAACGCTGCAGGTGAAAGGCAAGGCTACAAAGTTAATCGAGTCGGTAAGCTAACTAATATACCAGTCATTGTACTGATCAATAAAGGTTCGGCCTCGGCTTCGGAGATTGTGGCCGGAGCGCTGCAAGACTTAAAAAAAGCTAAATTGGTAGGAGATCAGTCTTTTGGCAAAGGGACGATCCAAGAGTCCCAAGAGCTTCCCGGTGGCACAGGTATACATATCACGACTGCTAAATGGCTGACTCCCTTGGGGCGTTGGATTCATGGAACTGGTCTAACTCCGGATGTAGTGGTTGTCTTGGGGGACGATCAGACCAAAGATGCGCAGCTGGATAAAGCCTTAGAGCTGCTAGATTAACTTTTTTATGCTAAAATAGGCCCAAAAGATTATGGATCGACTGAGGCAAATTATTTTAATAGTTATATTAGGAAGTTTAGCTGGACTTACGACCTTTCGTTTAGCCTCCGAGGGCAAGCTACCCATTAAAATCGGTAATTTAGTCCCCCAAACGATCAATAATCAAACCCAAACAGTAGTGCAAGAGGAAAATTCCGTTATCAAGGTAGTTGAGCAAAGCTCCCCTTCGGTTGTAGCGATTGGGGTAACTCAAAGAGTTGCGAACCCCTTTGATCCTTACGCTCTACCTAAACAGCAGCAGAGTACAATCGGAACAGGGTTTATGGTTTCTCAAGATAAAGGGATTATCGTTACCAATCGACATGTGGTCGATAACTTGTCTTTAAAATATACAGTTATTACGAAAGACGGCAAAAAGTTTGATGTTAAAAAAATCTATCGAGATCCGAACCTTGATCTAGCCTTGGTGCAGGTAGATAATATTAATCTTCCCGCTCTTGAACTGGGAGATTCGTCTAAAATTAGAGTTGGTCAGCTGGCTATTGCTATCGGGAATGCGCTAGGCCGGTTTGACAATACAGTGACCACTGGAGTCGTTTCAGGCTTGGGTCGAGCGGTGAGTGTCGGAGATCCGTTTGGGGGAATAACCGAACAATTGGATGATTTGATCCAAACAGATGCTGCGATCAATCCCGGTAATTCTGGTGGACCACTCCTAAACTCGGCTGGGCAGGTAATCGGAGTGAATGTAGCCACTACCGAAGGTGCTCAAAACATCGGTTTTGCAATTCCTATCAATTCGGTAAAAGCTATCGTTGATGAATTTGTTAGCACGGGTAAGATCACCCGGGCCTATATGGGTATCCGTTATCGTTTAGTTACCCGGGACATCGCGATCTTAAACGAAGTACCCCAGGGGGCATATATCCAGGAAGTGATTACAGGCAGCCCTGCCGACAAAGCTGGGATTCTAGCGGGAGATATTTTAACCAAAATTGATGGCCAGACGATTAATAACGAAACTAAAATTTCCCAGATAGTGCAGTCTAAAAAGCCCGGAGATTCGATTAGCACCGAGGTATGGACTGATGGCAAAACCAGATCTGTCAATGTGACTTTAGCGGAAACTCCAAACCAAGAGCCTTACTAAAATCTTACTTCCTCCAAAGGGTACTCTTATGTAACTTTAGTAAAGTAATGGTCATGGAAGCACTCAATGCATTTTTATCTGTTAGCTTGCTTAGTTGGATGGCCCTCGGACTCCTTGTGGGATATATGGTACATATACTAGATTACCACTCTGTAAATAGAAGTATTTTGGGTACTCTACTGACAGGAGTGTTGGGAGCCCTAGCCGGTGGAGTATTCGCAAATATTGTGTTGGGTTCTGGGGTCAGCGGATTTAACCTCTGGTCTCTGGCTATCGCCGCAGTAGGTGCTCTATCTTTGGCTATATTACAGAGATCGATTTTTTCTAACTCCGGTCAAGAATATCAAAGAGAAGCTGAGGTTTATCATCAGCAAGTGACACCCCTGAGAAATAAAGATCCCAAAAGGATTACCCAAGAAGATGATTTAGGTCTAAATAATTTAACTTGGATCCAAAACCTCTTGCAACTAGCGCACTATCCAATCTCTAAAGCGGATCTTATTCGTTCTGCGGAGCAAATGGATTCAAGCAGCCAGGTGCTATCTATTTTAGAAAACCTACCGGATCATATTTATGATAATGCACAACAGATAGAAAAAGAGCTCGACACCGTAGATAATTATTGACAAAGACGACAGATCTGATTTAAGCTGTAGGCAGTGAAGACCTCGTTTACTCAGGCCATTGATTTAGTTTATCCGGATCTTGACTCAAAAATCCGTAACGAAATTAAAGAAAGAGTAACCGGCAATATGTTGGAATTTTTAAAACATAAGGTTTTTGACGAATCCGAGCAGGCTAGTTTCGATAACGAAATAAATCAAATTCTCGACCCAAAGCAGAAATCCGAAAATTACGGAAGAAAGATTATGGAAAAGCTGCTTAGCTTACCTGAGGATACTCAAAAACAGATTAATGGTGATTTAGATTTGGAACTGATTAGGGTCATGAATAAAATCGACGAGGCGATACAAGGCTAGAAATGACAGATCAAAGAGAAGGACCAGCGGTTCCAGAAAGACCAAATCTATTCAGCCGGGTTGGAGCAGCTCTGGAAACTTGTTTACATCCCAATTGTTTAATCGAAGGTGCGGCATCGGCAGCTGGAGCTATCCTTGGGGCGGCATATAATCCGGATAATCCACTTTTGGGTGCGGCGGTAGGAATATTTACTGGGGGAGCAGCGGCTTTTATAGGTCGGGAATCTGTTCAGAGTATGATGAATGAAAATAGGGTAAGAGCGGCCACGGCTTATGATCAAGGAATAGTTGGCTTAGTTGATAGACGTCCCTCTGTTCAATTATTATTTCAGGCGCTTAAAAGTGGTAGAGCCCAAACTCCATCTGGGGAGACTCAGCCTATTGACGACATAGATCGCTTGAATCAGGTTAGGGAAAACAGTAACTCATCCCGGTAGTCTGATGGTTAAGATTCTTTGCATATAGGCTAAATCCTTTTTAACTTCGATCTCGGCTTCTGGAAAGTACTTTTTGGCGATATCAACAGCCAATTGCCCATGGGTATAGTCGATCTCGCCGATTAAAAGTTTTGGGGTCAGCTTTTTTTTGATTAACTGTTGAAAAAGTATCTCATAAAGTCCAAAACCGTTTTCGCCACCGTCTAATGCCAGATGTGGCTCGAAGTCTTTGACAGATGAATCAAGATAGGGAATCCTGGCAGTGGGGATATAGGGAAGATTGGTAACAATAATGAGCTCAGAGTCGGGAGTTATTAGTTCGGAGTAAAGACTGGTTAGTAGGTTGCTCTGGATGAATTTAATGTGATCTTCTACGCCGTGGAGTTTAGCATTTTGTTTAGCTACTCTCAAAGCCTGCTTAGAGATATCTGTGGCTATAATTTTATATCGAACCTCGATGGTTCGATTAGATAAATTCTTGGCTAAAGAAATAGCAATGTTTCCTGAGCCGGTACCGATATCTATTATCGTATATAGGTTATCAGTTCTCGGTTCACGGTTCTCTGTTTTGCTGTGAACTGACAACTGTGAACTGTGAACGAACTGTAGGATCATTTCTACCAACAGCTCGGTCTCCGGGCGGGGGATTAAGACATCCGGGGTGACTTTGAATTTGAGTTTGAAAAACTCGACCCAACCTTGAATATATTGCTGAGGTTTATCGGAGTTATTCATCCTCAGGGGACTTGCTGAAATCCGTTGCTTCCTGAAGTGCTTTTATCACCGGCCCTAGGTGGCCCTCCAAAATATCTTCCAGATTATGCCAAGATTTGCCGATCCGATGGTCGGTTAATCTGTTTTGAGGGTAGTTATAGGTTCTGATCTTTTCGTTTCTTTCTCCAGTCCCGACCTGTTTGGCCCGCTCGGCCTCGACATTACCCACATCTTTGCTGCGTTCTAGCTCCCAGATCTTGGCCCGCAGTAAATTCATGGCGTTTTCGCGGTTTTGGAGCTGGGACCTCTCGGTTTGGGCAGTAACCACCAGCCCTGTCGGAAGATGTTTGACGCGGACTGCGGTATTAACCTTATTAACATTTTGCCCGCCCGCCCCTCCAGAGCGAAAAGCTTCGAATTCAATCTCGGCTGGGTTGATGTAAACCTCTGTCTCTCTAATCTCAGGTAGTACTGCAACTGTCGCAGTTGAAGTATGGATTCTGCCCGAGCTTTCGGTTTTAGGCACTCGTTGGACTCTATGAACCCCTGATTCGAACTTTAAGGCAGTGTAGGCGCCTTTGCCTTTGATCTGCAAAGTGACCTGTTTGATCTGTCCTAAACCTCCTTCAGAGCGGTCCAGCTCTTCGACCCGCCATTGCTGGGTTTCAGACAAACGTAAATACATCCGCAGCAGGTCTCCGGCAAAGAGACCAGCTTCATCTCCGCCGGCAGCAGCGCGGATTTCAATATTGGCCACGTTTGGATTTACTTCATCGGCCTGGTCATATTGGCCTTGGTTAGGAGACGAAGTGGATGCCGATTGCTCCAGCTCTTGTTTTTGTTTTTTTAACTCGGTAATCTCTAGTTCTGCCAAATCTTTTAGTTCCGGATCATCCAAGAGCTTATTGGCCTCAGCGATCCGCTGATCTATTTCGGCTAGTTGTTGTTGAAGGTAGTCCATAAAGAGATTATATATTAACGCGCAACGTCATTTCTGGATAAATCGAGTGAGCTGTACTCATTCGATCCACCTGCGTGGATCGAAAACATCTAAGAAGCGGACTTGCGGGCTTGCATCAGCAAGTCTTTGAGAGTAGGTTTGTCAGCTTTAGTCTGCAGCTTAGCAGCTCTACTGGCGATAATTTGTTGTTTTTCGGCTTGTTTGACTTTGGCCACAGCTTGTTTCTTTTGGAACCTGTCAACTTGGCCCAAGGTATCGACAAATTTTTGTTGACCAGTATAGAAGGGGTGACAAACTGAACAGATCTCTACCCGGATAGTTGGTACAACAGAACCAGTCACGAAAGTATTGCCGCAAGCACAAGTAACCTTGGCATCGCTATAATAGGTGGGGTGAATATTAGCCTTCATAGGATCGTATTGTACTAGATATTAGATCAAAAATCAAAGATCAAAGATTCAAAAAATTACCTAGAACTTCTTCTTCGGTGAAGCGCATTAGAATGAATTATATAATTGCCCCACGCCAGCCCACCAAGACTAACAAATACTCCGGTGAGTCCTAGGTTTATTCTCTCTGATCCACGTTGAGGAGTTTCTAGTGTAGGTATCCCAGCGATTAGACGATCACGATCTTGAATGGCTATTTCCGCTTGGCGAGTGGATGAAGTCATTAGCATCAGGCAGAGTAGTATTCCGGAGTAAGCCTCCCTATTTCGCCAAACATGGTTTTTTAGGTACTCTAATTTCATACCAGGTATTATAAGGTATTAGTCCTATAATAACAAACTCGTCCAACGGCTATTTATGGTGTTGTTGGAAGTGTTGATTATGGTGTTGTTCTTTGCCCAGTGTCCCCCAATATACCCCCAAAATAATCAGACAGGTACCAACCACAAAAGAAAAGGATACCCGCTCTTGCAAAAACGGCACCGCTAAAAGAGTCGCCACTACCGGATCGATATAGCTAAAAAGACTAGCCTTAGCCAAGCCAATTTTTTCTAAACCCCATTGAAACATAAAAAAGGCGCTGATTGTAGAAAGGATAGTGATATACAAAAATCCTAATCCGCCTAAAACTGTTACTTTATAGACCCATAGTGGATTTTGCAGATAATCCAAAGTGGCCGGACCGGCAAAAGTCACCACGCCAACTAAAAAAGTACCAATAGTGACCACGATAAAATGATAGCGAGCGAGCAAAGGTCTGGCGATAGTGGCTCCGGCAACAAAGACTATGCCGGATAGAATAATTAACAAATTTCCCAGAGTACTTTCTATATTAAAGCCAGAGGTAAAAAGCAAAGGCAGTCCCAATATGACAACCCCGCCAATTAACCCGAGCACTGTCCCTAAAATATTTATCCAAAAGACTTTTTCCTTCAGAAACCACCATCCACAAAGCATAGAGAGAATTGGTACAACCAAGGTTAAGGCCGAGGCGTTAAGAGCAGTGGTCCGGGATAATCCTTCATAGAAAAGATAAATATGAAAGGTGATCATCAGCACCCCGGCCACACATAATCTAGGTAAGTCTTTGAGCTGCATTTTAAGCTGACGTCTCTCGATCCATAAAAAGGGAATCAGAAAAATACTCGCCAAGCTAAAGCGTAAAAAGGCTAAACTCATCACCGGGATCTCCTGAAGGGTGACCTTGGCGACTACAAAATTAGCTCCCCAGATGAGATGAGCTAAAAATAGGGCGATAAAGGCACTCAGAAAAAAACGGCTTTTGGAAAAGTTAGGAAAAGTCATCTTCCCTTAATTATGTCAGTTTTTGAAGGAGATCTACAAGGGAGAGAGTTTCTTGAGTGCCACTGCTCAGATCCTTAAGTGTTACCTGATCTTTGGCGGCTTCATCTGGACCGATAATCACCAGGTAGGGAATACCTTTGGAGTTAGCATATTTAAATTGCTTCTCCAGTTTGCTATTTTCATCCAGCCAAACTTCAGTATTGATACCCTCGGAGCGCAGTCGAAGAGTTAGCTCAAGAGATTTAGCTAATAAATCAGTAGAGAACACTGTCACGAGGACTTTGGTTACTGTCTTTAGCTCGGGAAATAGCCCGACAGCCTCCATCGCCTCTAACGTCCTGTCAAATCCCAGCCCAAAACCAGTTCCGGGAACATCTCGACCAGAGAGTTTTTTGGTTAAGGAGTCGTATCTTTCTCCACCCAAAACCGAACCCACTGGATATTCAGGAATAACTATCTCCCAGATAGGGCCGTCAGAGTAGGCAAAGGATCTAGCGATAGTTGGGTCAAACTCATACCAACCTTTCTCCACCCCTAATTTATCCAGCATCTCAAAGATCTGAATGATGGTTTCGTTAGGTTTAAGAGTAGTAATGTTCTCCAGATATTGCTTAGCCTGAGTCTGAGAAATACCCTTGCTAACCATCTCAGCAATTACTCCATCAGGTCCGATCTTTTGGAGTTTATCAATAGCTGAGATCGCTTCGTAGGGATAATCTCTGAGGAGCTTGCGGTCGTTTACTTTGGCGATGGCCTTTTTGAATCCGAGCTGTTTATAAATATCCAGGGATAGCGCGATCACCTCAGCGTCAGCAGCTGGTCCGGGAATGCCCCAGATATCTGCATCACACTGCAGAAACTCTCGGTAACGCCCCTTTTGAGGCTTTTCAGCCCTAAAGGCTGGCTGGATCTGATATCTTTTAAAAGGCATCGGGATTTCAGAGACATACTGCCCAACCACCCGAGAAGCAGGGACTGTTTGGTCGTATCTTAAAGCGACTTTGCGTCCACCAGTGTCTTCAAATTTAAAAAAGAGCTTTTCATCTTCACCAATCACCCCTTCAAATACCTCAGCGTATTCTAGGGTAGGGGTTTCTAGTGGATCATAACCCCACCTCTCGAAGACTGCCCGGATTTTATCCCGCAAAAAATTACGCTTGATCGCGTCTTGAGGTAGAAAATCTCTAAATCCTTTTAAAGTCTGTAACTTCATAGGTTCGCCCCTCCTTATATTACTTTCCCTAGATCTAAAAGACAACCCTGCTTGCCGGCCGGACAAGCAAGAGTTGTGTCCTAACGAGGGCTTCTGAACAAAACTCGGTCTTGGTTGATTTGGTCAATGAGTCCATTGACTACCTGACCAGTTTGTCTAATTCCTCGAGTTCCATCTGGACTTATAAAAGGTTCTGATCTTGGACCCAGTAGCTGCTCGAAACCTATTTTTCTGGCAGCTATAGTCATGGGCGAGTCCCAACGAGTTCTCTGCAATGCAGGGATCCCTTGGCTCCGTGCCCAGTCCCATCTCCTTGTCCAAAACTCATTACTCAGACCGTTTCCTCGATAGTCTGGCAGAATGCCACTTTCGCTAAAATATCCAAACTTACCAGCGATTCCTTGTTGCTCGAGTAGCTGGATCAATCTTACTTGGAAACGTAGTCCAGTGACATCTCCTCTTGTAACTTGATATTTGTCTTTGACAAAGTCTTTGACGTCTGGATAGTTATACATCCAAGTAAAGGCGACAATCCTTCCCTGATCTGGCCCACTGTTGGGTCTACCAATTAGAGCCAAAGATCCATCTTTGGTTGTTTCCTCTGCAAAATATTCAACCATCTCTTGCTTGGGATACGCCACTTCTAGGGGGGTTCTTTTTGGTTGTGATGCTACTAAGCAGTCAGGACAGTCTTGACCTGGCTGAGTTTGACTACCAAAGAACCTTCCAGGCATAACTGGGCATCTGGTAACTTCGTTCCATGGTGGACCTGCAAAAACTGCTGCATATACATCAGCAAGTTCTTCGGCATCCCGACCTGGATCGAAACCTGTAAATTTAATTTCCATAATGTTCACCTCCTTTGCTTAAGATTTCCATAAGCTGCCCAAAGGCCTCTTTAAGGGTGTTAAGCTTGGATATTTCGATGTATTCATTTGGTTTATGAGCCATGACATTTTCGCCTGCTCCAAGCATCAAGCAGGGTACTTTATCAAAACACGACCATAACATTTGAATATCTATATATCCACCAGATTTAATATCTCTAAATCCTCCAGGTAAATATTTCTTTAGTGAGTTTTTAATGGGCTTAAGGCTTCTTTTTTCTGTTAACCATGAACCTAGGTCGTGTCGCACAGTAACTTGTCTTAGATTAAGCCCTTCGTTTTTCAGGTAACCTTCTAATAAACTAATCACTCTTTGAGCGTTTAATTCGGGAGCAGTTGGTCTAATATCTAGGACAAACTCAGCAAAATCAGCTATATTATTGCCTTCTTTACCGATTCTTATATTTCCCTGACTATCTTGCCCTAGATTTAAGCCTCCTTGCATGAAAGCTAAATTACAGGTAGAAAAACCTAACTCAGTATTTTTGAATTTTGATTTTAACTCCTCGGTCAGTTTTTCAATGGCTTTGCTACTTCCAGACAGAGCATTATTGCCAGTCCAGGGTCTGGCAGCGTGACCACTTATTCCTTGAACTTTACCCGAAACTTCGATTAACCCCTTACATCCATAACCAATAGAGAGGTCTCCACCATCTGCTGAGATCATTAATTTGGGACGAATTTTATCTTTATATTCTTTAATAAACTTTTTCATACCCAAAAAGTCGTATTCTTCATCAATATAAAAAAGAAAGCCCACTCCTTTGATGGGTGCGGCCTGAGGGATATTAGAAAGTAAAGCTGCTAAATTACCTTTCATATCAGTTGCACCCAGCCCAAAAAGCTTTCTATTCTTGACTGTCGGCTGAAATGGATTAGTAGTCCAGCCTGCTCGAGGTTGTACTGTGTCAAGGTGACCACAAAAAAGTATCTTAGTAGGATATCCATCTTTGGCGATAATATTAAATCGCTTTTTAGTAACTCTTTGTTTTGATACTTTAAGCCATTTAAATTGCTTTAGGTAATCAAATATAAATTCTCCAATTTTTTGCTCATCACAATCTTCCCCTACATATGAGGGAATAGAGATTAGTCTTTTCGCTAAATCTAATGTCGCATCTGCTTTTTTCATAATTTTTCCATTAAAAAACTCCCGTTCGCTGCACCCCACAAACTCATATGTGAGATACAAGGAACGAGAGTCTTGTTTTCGGAGTCTGAATGACTTCGACCGAGTACAGAGTTTTCGTTGTATCCGAAATAAACTGTTATCTCAGTTAGGTCTTTTTAGTAAAAAAAAGACCGCTCCCGCGGTCCCATCCTTTGTTCCATATACCATTTCGATATACGGCTCTTAGTCCGGCTCTTATCTTGCGATAGATTGCGGTTGATATTCTTTATACAGCTATATCCTTCTGTAGAGTATTTGGCTCTCAGCTCCCAAGTCGTGACTTTGGTACAAACGCTTTTGGCTATTAATAACAAGTAGTTTACTATAAGTTCAGTCCTCTGTCAAGTACTTTTAGTACACGTCTGTCCACCCCAAGGGTGGACAGACAAAGGCAGGTCCTTGTTCCTTGACAAGGAGAGCTTGACAAGCAATAATCAAAGACGTGGTAAATACGGCAATTATCTTAGCTGGAGGCAAAGGAGAACGCCTACGCCCCCTCACCAACGATCGGCCTAAAGTAATGGTCGAAGTAGCCGATAAACCTATTCTAGTTTGGCAGATTGAATGGCTCAAATCCCAGGGTATCAAAAATTTCATCCTAACTGTCAGCTACCTGCATGAAGTAATTGAAGAATACATTGGGGATGGTAGTAAGTTAGGGGTTAAGGTGGATTATTCAATCGAAGACAAACCGCTCGGTCGTGGTGGGGCTATCAAACAAGCTTTTAAAAGCGATATTATCGAAGGAGACAATGTAATTGTTACCAATGGAGATATTATTACCCATTTCGACCTTTCTCCGATGATCGCGAGTCACGAAAGCAAACAGGCCCTGGTTAGTTTGTTGTTAGTCCCTTATCTTTCCAGGTGGGGAGTGGTTAAAATCAATGATAAAGACGAAGTGATTGGGTTTGAAGAAAAGCCCAAATTACCTTATTGGATCAATGGCGGCATTTATGTCTTTAACCGCAAAGTCGAACCTATGCTTCCGAATGTTGGGGATCATGAGTCCGAAACTTTTCCCAAGATCTCTCCGGACAAGTTCTTAGGCTTTAAGTATGACGGATTTTGGCGCGCTGTAGATGTGGTCAAAGACCGCTCCGAAGCCGAACAGTTTTTATTTTCGGGAAAAACGGATAATAAGTAATTGGTTCACAGTTCACGGTTCACGGCAAGACAAGAAGCAATTTCTGTGAACTGAGAACAGAGAACTTAAGAATGTTACTTGGAATTATCTCAGATACCCATGATGATCTAGCAGCGATTAACGAATTCTTTCAGATTTTTGAGGCCAAGCAAGTAGACCTGATTATTCACTGTGGGGATTTTGTAACTCCGGAAACTTTTACCTATTTAATAGATAAGGCTCGGGTGGTAGAGATCCCGGTTAAAGCTGTGGTTGGAAATAACGAGTCCGAAGAAGATATTCGGGAGATTCGGCTAGTTGTGGAGAGTGGAGAATATCCGGTAGATATGTCTCATGACACCTATGACCTGACCTTTGAGGTCGGAGGATTAGAGTGTGCGATCTGTCATGGTCATGACGGGATTCTGCTAGAATCTTTAATTAAATCCGGAGATTATGATGTGATTTTCCGGGGGCATACTCATCGGCCCCTTGAGCAAAAAGTCGGGGAGACACAAATTATCAATCCGGGGAGCTGTTGCAGCAAAACTTTAGGGGCTCCGACTAAAGATAGAGGGATAGCTCTTTTTGATACCGTCACCCGTCAAGTCGATTTTATCTCCTTAGATTAATTCTTAGCCTTTACCGAAGCAGAAGGCGTAGCCGCGTTTGACGCGGGGGAAGCCGTGGGCTTTGGCTGGCTAATTAGATAAACTAGTCTAGCGATATCTGTTTCATCAGGCTGAGTGCTAACCAGGATCACTAAAGAACCTGGCTGGATATCCGAGACTCCCAGGTCATTTCTTTTAGCTGACATTAAGGTGGTTTTTTTGCTTAGTTTGGCGCTGGCGGTCGACTCGTCCCGTAATCGAATAGTCAGTAGATTAGCTTCGATTCTGACTATCGTTCCCCGGACAACTTTTTTATCTACCTCTGGGGAACTGGCGGAAATAAGGACTTTTTTAGCCAGTAAATTGTTTTTATCATCAATTTCTCCTAAGGCTAAAGCGAAGTTGCCCACGATGTTTTTAGGATCGACTTTTTTAGTGCCATCGGTTCTGACAAAGCTAGTAAATTCGTTTATCAAGATCGCTTTTTCTGCTTTGTTATCTTCGACCAGAATACTTTTGTCAGTAGACGATTTTATTTGGCCTAAAATAAATTTATTCTGCAAGTGTTTACTGATATCCTCTTTAATCTTGGCAGCTTTGGAGGCGATTTCTTTTTTTAGATCATCAATTTTTTGTTTGATTAACTGAGACGAATCTGACGACTCTGCCGCATAAATCGGATAGAGCGGGTGAAAGAAAGGTAGCTCTATGAATTCAGCATGCAAGATGAAGAATACGGAAATAGCGATATAAAAAATATACCGACTTACTATGAACCATGAATTATGAACTATAAACTTCCTCATAATTGTTCTCCGGAAAGATAGATTCTTTTGAGTGTTTGTTTTATATCGCCTCTATCGTTTAAAACAGTGACAGTAATAGTATTTAGTCCGGGCACGAGGATCAAATCTTTACTAAAGCTTCCCTTTGCCGAGGCTATCGACACAAAGTCCTCGTCTTCTGTCGATATCACAACCGTCGCTTTGGCCAAGGTTTGGCCCGCTATAGTCAGCTGTTTATCAAAGACGACACTTAAGTCCTCCGGAGTGTTAACGTTTAGAGTCAGATCTCTTGGACCCGTAGTTACCGGAGATGAAAAAGCTTCAGGTGGCTTGGGAAATGATTTATTGATATACCAGGACAATCCGACAAAGACGCCGACCGTGACTAAAAAAACCAGTGTTAAGCTTAGAAATACCGTATGTCCAGGAATATCTCGCCTCTTCTCTTCCATGTATCCTTCATAGTACACCTGAGCTTGGATTGGTGACAAGTCGCTAGAATCTAAAATCAAGGAAACTCAGCAGAAAAATCTAGCAACTTGACTCTGGAAACTTATGACTCCTTTGGTTTATACTCGAGACTATGGAGATCTACTATCTAGGACATGCCTGTTTTAAGCTGAAGGGCAAGACTTCTTCGATTATTATCGATCCTTTTAATACCGAGACCGGCTTAAAGCTTCCGAAAGATATGCAGGCCGATGCTTGTTTGATCACCCATAATCACTCAGACCATAATAATCAGGCTGCAGTCACAGGTTCGCCGGTAGTTTTAAATGGTCCTGGCGAGTATGAAGTCAAAGGAGTGGCAGTCACCGGCATCGCTTCTTACCATGACAATGTTGCCGGAGCAGAGAGGGGCGCAAATACGATCTATAACATATATATAGACGGACTTAATATCGTGCACCTCGGAGACTTGGGTCAAGACGCTTTAACCGAGGCCCAAGAGAGCGAGATCGGTATCACCGATATTTTATTGATTCCGGTTGGAGGAACTTATACCATTACTGCCAAGCAGGCAAGCAGCATCGTTGCTCAGTTGGAGCCGAGAATTATTATTCCAATGCACTACGGCGTAGAGGGACTTAAATATCCATTGGAGGGGGTAGCCAGCTTCTTAAAAGAGATGGGGGTCGAGAGTCTGGAACCAGTCAGCAAGCTGTCTATTACTAAAGACAAACTGCCTGATGAACCACAGGTAGTGGTGTTAAGTAAGATAAATGGCTAGACGAATATCCGATTCTAAGTTTAAAACGCACTCCAGCGATGTAGTTTTAAAAACTTCCAAATTGCCTCCGCAAAATATCGAAGCGGAGCAGTCTCTGTTAGGCGCCTTGCTAATCGATAAAGATGCCATTGCCAACATCGCCGAAATTTTAACCGACCAAGACTTTTATCGCAGCGAGCAACATGGCCAAATCTATAGCGCCATCTTAAAACTTTTTGAAAAAAGAGAGCCCATCGATCTGGTCACGGTAACCGAGGAGCTTCGTCAGGACAATGCTTTGGATCGAGTTGGAGGCCCAGCTTATCTGACCGAACTGGTTAACGGAGTGCCAACCGCGGCACATGTAGTGTCTTATGCCCGGATTGTCAAAGAGCACGCGACCCGTCGCCGTCTGATCTCGGATGCCACCAAATTTGTCGAAGAGGCTTACGATGAAACCATTCCCATTTTTGATGTGATTGAAGAGTGCGAGCAATCTATTTTTGCCATCTCTCAGCAAAACGTCAAGCGAGATTTTATCCAGATTAAAGATGCCCTGGCACAAAGCTTTGATCGTTTGGATGAACTGCAAAAAACTTCTGGTAAGCTGCGGGGAGTGCCGACAGGATTTAAAGATCTGGACAAAAAGCTAGCTGGTTTTCAGGATTCTAATTTGATTATCCTGGCCGCCAGGCCTGGGCAGGGTAAGTCTAGCCTAGCTTTAAACATCGCTCAATACGCAGCGGTCAATGCAGGATTGCCGGTAGGAATTTTTTCTCTGGAGATGTCCCAGGAAGAGCTGGTGGATCGTCTGCTTGTGGGTCAGGCCAATATTGATGCTTGGAAGCTAAAAACGGGCAATGTCAGTGACGATGAACATAGCAAACTAGTCGATGCGATGGGGGTTTTGGCCGAGGCGGCCCTGTTTATTGACGATACCCCGGGGATTAGCATGGCGGAGATCCGCACCAAAGCCCGCCGTTTGCAGGCCGAACATGGTTTGCGGCTAATTGTGGTTGACTATTTACAGTTGATTCGTGGCAATGGCCGGTTCAATGATAATCGGGTTCAGGAAGTTTCCGAGATCTCCCAATCCCTTAAAAACTTGGCTCGGGAACTTAAAGTTCCAGTGTTAGCACTATCTCAGCTATCTCGATCTGTGGAGTCTCGGGGTACCCGTAAGCCGCAGCTGGCTGACCTACGGGAATCAGGGGCGATTGAACAAGATGCGGATGTGGTGATGTTTATCTACAGAGAGGATCCGGAAAATATTGAGCAGGTCAAACTGGATATTCAGAAACATCGTAATGGGGCGACTGGAGAGATCGACCTGGTCTTCCGGGGTGATAGGACTAAGTTTTATGGAATGGAAAAGACGAGAGTAACTGGTAAACAAGCTGCCAAGGGGGCAGCTGAAACAGCCTCAGCTTAATGAACTTGAATAATCCGGCGAGTAGCTGGAACTTCAGTCTTATTAGCAGGGTCGGACTGTACAAGATACAATCGGAGGCCTCGGTGCGCTTCGATCCAGTCATTTAAGGCTCTGCCTAAACGAAGAAGCGGTACAGGTCTGGAAATTGGAAAACGTAAAGTTGCTCTATGCCAATCTCTTTGGTTGAGACCTCTTTCTCCTAAAACTTCTCTTGCGGTACGGGCTTCGGCAGGAGCTTCTACAAATAGTGGATATCTGCCTTCGATTGTCTCAGCAAAAGCGAGCCACTTTCGTCCTTTTTCCGGGTCCGTGAGGTCTCTATCTGTCATAAGGGTCAGGTTTCCTTGCCAGAAATCATTAACATGAGCTGCACCCTCAAATCGGGTTAATCCTGCGCTTAGGGCTTTCCAGTTTGTGTCGGAAAAAGGGGGTCTCCAAACATAATCTGCTACCGGAGCGGTTCTAAAATCTCTGGTGATCACTGTATTACGTGTGTCTGGTGCAGTGCGATAAGGTTCAGCGTTAGCTCCGTCAAAAAAACTGGCTTCATGGCATCCAGCTAAAGCAGCTCCTCCAGCCATAGCCAGCAGTCCGGTTGCACCTCGACGAGTAAGTCCTCTTGAATGAATTTCCATTGGCTAGAATTTTATCAAATCTATAGCCTACTGTCAAGAACTATAAGTCTTTGGGTCAAATAATATTTAAAGGGTTGAAAAGTAAAGTCTTTAGTGACATACTATTTTTATGGATTCATCCCAGTCTCCGACCAAACCGCGCTCGTCCCAGGGTCCATCTTTAGCTGCTCAACTTCCTCAGGAAGTTCGGGTATTCTTAGAGTCAATTATTGAAGATGCCGGAATCGCCACCCTCGAGGGACAAATGAGGGATGATCTGATCGAGGAGTTATATACCAGGCTGGATACTTTTATTTTATCCCGGATTGTCGAAAAGCTCACCCCCGATCAGCTAAAAGTCTTTACCAAAATGGCCGAGGATGGCAAATCCCGCCAAGAGTTGGAAGAATACCTCAAAGAGAATATCCCTAATGCCGTGGAAAGTTTTGCCGAAGCGATGATGGAATTTCGGGAACTTTATTTGGGTAATATTGAAGATTCTCGTGATGAAATAGCAAATCAGGACCAGTCATCTTCAGCTACTCAGACCTCTTGAGGCTAAGTTAAGTGAAGCGTGCAACCTATAGCATCTTCTGCATTGACCAGTAGAAAAGCCTCTCCTATACTGGATATATGGCCACTGACCCAACAGAGGGGGATCGTCCAGACCCTACAGAGACTGGTGCTCTAAAAGCACCTCCAAAAACTGATGAAAAATCAGGACCTTCCGAAAAAAGGCTCGGTTTAGCCTCAGAGGCTATTAAACGCTTCACTGACGTCCAGCAAAAAGCTGAAGATCTACAGGCAAATGACAAAAAGTTAGCCATAGAACCTGATTATGCAGTAGTTAAAGAATTAGAGGAAAAAGGGACAATTGAGGTTGCTGGTTTAGAAGTTCAGCTGTATGGATCGCGCTTGGCTGTTGAGGCTCTTGACGGAATTCCTCCTTTGGCCGATAGGGCTCGACTAGCCACAAATATACTAACTGGCGGAGAACTTAATCAGAATCTTCGCTCTACTGCCCAACGCATGTTAGATGAGCTTGGGCCGGAAGTTCGACAACTCTCTAATTCACTAAACACCCTTGGTGTCTCCCCAGACTATAACATCGCTAGCCAAAGGGCGACTTTAGAACAGCTAATGAGCCAAGCAGTGAATGCAACAGATGCGACCGAAGCAACTAAAATTGTAACTCAACTTAAAAGTTTATTCGCTGGTGTTGCCCAAGAGTTAAGCACTCATCGGGCAGGTGTACTTTCTCATGAGGTGAAAATTAGCCAAATTGTCGATGCTGGCGTTGGTCAGGCCAATAGGCTACACGAAGATGCTCGAATTGATGATTCAGCAGCAGAACAAGCAAAAGCAGTCAACGATCTAGATTACCAAAATGGTGGTTCCTCAGCTCAAAAAGACAGACTAGATAAAACCCCTGCAGGCAAGTTTAGGCAAAGAGCTCTTCTCCTGCAACATAAAGTTAGAGCTACTCTCGCCCAAAAAGCTGAAGTCTTTCCTGGAAAACCCGATCCCGAGCAGGCTTTTCAAGAGTTAGTAGCGAGCAAGAATCAAGAATTTAATGATTTAGTCGATCAATTAGCTCAGGTTGAGGAAGTTTCAGACGAACAAGTTTCCCAAGCTGCTGCTAGCCTGGTAACTCCTTCTGCCAAAGTAACGGACGCTGCTAACGCTGCTGATCAGGGTGCCAAAAGAATGGAAGTCTCTGCAGCTGATAGGGCAGCGGCAGAGCAGCGACATGCTCAAGCTGTGGGGAAATATAGGGCTGCGCAGGAAGCGAGAAGGGTTGCTATGAATACTGCAAGAGGGCTCTATACGATGGATAGTAGATACCAACAGGCTAGAGCTGTCGAACTCAAAGCCGCAGCAGAAGAAGCCGCCGCAGCAACGGAACTGGCTAGATTAACCCCACAACCTCCAGCTGAGCCACCCCGAGCGGCCGTAACAGGTCCAGTTGCTGCACCTGTTGCTACTCCTGAAGATACTGGTCAAGTTCCTGATCAAGATGGAGCAAAGTTGAGGCAGGAATATATCCAAGCACAGGCCAGATCTGCTGAAGCGCAAAAGCGACTCACTGCCGCCCAAGGCAGTATAGACCCTAGCTCTAGTGTTCCGCAGGCAGAGGCTGCCTATAGAGAGGCGTTAAGAGCAGAAGATGAGGTGAGGCGACAAGTTGCTGAACCGATTCTGCAAGGTCTTTATCAACAGCTAGAACCTTTTATATTGGGCGATGTGGGCATGGGTCGTCAAGCTTTACAATTTGCAGCTCGCAACTTAGGGGTTGCTGATCGAGTCACACGTGATCCCAGGTTTGGAAATTATGAGTACCAAGTATCTCAGGATTTTAGTGCTCGGGTTATTTCGGAAGCAGTGGCTAAACTATACCCAGAAATAAAAGATAAGACCCTCAAGGCCCAGCTACAGACTGAGGCTGTTGCCGGCACTCTAGGTGTTCCCTACGAGATGTGGCGTAAAAGCTTAGGACTACCAGAAACCCTACCCGAGCAACCGGAAGCAGCAAGATCTACGGAAGCTGCTCCTGCCATGACCCCGCAGCAAGCCAGATCAGATTTGGATATGGTGAGGAGGAGGATAAATGATTTAACAGGAGATCTAAGCAGGCCAGCGAGTAAAGCAGACCTGAACCAAATAGCTAGGCTTTTAGATCTCCCCCCGCTTACGCCAGAAGGAACTCCTCTAACCAGGACCCAGCTTGAAGTGGGAATCCGAGATGCTCTCTCGTCCCTTCGAGCGGTGGCTTTATCTAGTGTATCAGAGCCTGGCGGGGAACCGCTCGTTCCCTATCAGGTTGCCTCTATGAATATAGCTATCAAAGCTTTAAGTGAAGATTATAAGCCAGAGTCCGAAGCTGATAAGAGACAAGCAGAGATACAAGCGGCTTATTCCGGAGCTGCCTCTATTTTGAAACATGCCCAAGAAGAGGGAGATTTTGATCAATTCGTCAACCCCGACAATCCGGCACACGCTGATATTCCTGCCGAGGCGTGGGACAGGTTTAACGCCGAGGTAGCCCGCCGGGTGGCAGCTAGAGGGGTGGGTCCCGAAGATCCAAATTATCAGCAGGCAGACAGAGAGGTTCGTCAGGAGCTTTGGCAGCTTGCCAGAGCTGGGGGACCCCCAGAGCCTCCTGAGCCGCCTACCTCAAAAGGTCAAGAAGTACTAAATCTAGATAACATACTAAAGGGTGAGACTTTGCCAACACCCGAAGCTCTTCTCCAAAGTGCCAGAGCTTATTATGAAGGGTTGGTCGGGACTGATAACATACTGGCCTATAACCGCGAGTTTCAACAAGCAAATGCTCTATCAGATACCGAGAGAGCCCTCTCCCAAGTTGAATTTATGGTCAGGTTCCAGGTCAGGGCCGGTCGGGCTTTTGACCGCTTATCACCAGAAGCCCAGGCTAATATCCAAACCGAATGGGGAGAGAGGGCTCCATATTTAGAACAGCTTCAGCAAGCAGCCATTGTATATCCGTTGGTTGAATATACTGAGCGGCATATGGATGCAGGCGAAGATGATCAGTCGGAGGCTGAACGGGGTTTCCAAGATGAAAATGCGCGTACTGATGCAGAAAGAGCCATGCCTTTTGAAGAATTTAGAGCCCAGATGGCCCAAAGATTTGTTAATGTCTATAACTCTTTAGATCAAACTCGAATAGACGCCCTGCTGAAACCTTTAACAGAGAATCGGTCGATTGGACCAATGCTTTTTGGCTATATCAATGTGATCAATTCATGGGCACCTCGGGCGCCCGCCGCTGCTTCAACTCCGACCCCTGCTGGGGCTCCGGGGACGACCCCTCCCGATGAAGGAGTTGAGGGTCAAGAAGCAGCAGAATCCACTTTGACACCTGAACAAGTAACGGCAGCAGAAAACCTCCTCTTTGTAGAAAACAGCCGGCGTTATTTGATAGCTCAACACGGTGCTATCAGTGAGATTGGAGTCGATATGTTAGCTCAAGATTTGGGTCTTGGGGCTAGCTTAGGTACGGGGCAAAGACGAACAGAGGTAGAGAATGCCCTGTTGCAGAGAATTCGTCTCCTGCCAGCAACTCACCCTCTACGTCAGCGTTGGACTAATATAAATCATTGGCAAATTTTTGGGCAAGAGGCAGTAAATAGAGTCATAGCAGAATTTCCAACAGAAGCGAAGTTTAACTATAACCAGCTAACTTCGAGCTTACTTCCGGGAGATGTTCTAGTTGATACTGGTGGAGGAACCCTGACTATAGTAGATGCCTCAGATCCCCGCAATATCCGAGTCCTTGATAGAAATTTCGGAGAGGCTACCCTTCCCTCCTTTAACCCCTTAGAATTTACAATGCTTCCTTCCGAAGAACGGCCAATGGGGGTTCGGGTCAATGATATTGTCCGCTTGAATGACGGTTCGGTCGCCAGAGTAGCCCAAGCTACCATGGGGAGATTTTCAGTTACTAATCTAGCAGGATCAGAGCCAAGAACTGTGGACCAGATAGCCTTAAATAGCGTGTACCGCGATAGTTTTAACACTGCTGCTCCGGCTGAGGTGGCAGCTACTGTGCAGGATACCTTGGCTGGAGCACAAAGAAGAGTTCAAGAAGTGCAAGCAAGTGGTCGTGCACTGACCTATGACGAAGCTAGAAGCTTGGGTAATTATTTTGGATTAGATATTGTTACTCCAGGTTGGGTCTCTCTAAACCCCGAGTCGGTTCGTGAGGCGGTTGGTGAGCAAATTAATCACTGCCTGCGGTTGGTTAAGACAGGAGGAGATAGCACAGCTCAGTATCTTTTAGGTGAAGATAAAAAGTTTTGGCAGCCATTTGCTGAACTTAATCCAGGTTTTAAGATCATAACAGTGAGCCCAGGCTCACCGACTGGAGGTACTGGAGCTGTCGAGGCTGTAGCGGGTGCTCCTGAGAATAGAGAAATTCAACCTGGAGATACTTTATACACCTTGGGCGTAGCAGAATATCAGGTCAAAGTAGTAGCAGTAGAAGGCCACAACGTCAGAATTACTTTAAATAGCGATCCTTATCAGAGAGAGATTGTTTTAGACAGAGATCTTTTTACTCCGGAGCCTTTGCCTCCGCTTGAGCCAGGAGCATCTGTCTTAATCGAGACCTACAAGGCAGACAGCCCCATCAAGGCTGGTTATGTCAGTCCTGACGTGTCTCTTCCATCTATTCTTGCGAGAATTATAAATGATCGAGGAGAAGATACCTCTGTTGTCTGGAGTCAGATATATCGAGTTGGGATTAAACCACTAGCTCCTGCAAGTGTTGTCTATACCAGAGATGGTGCGTTTCCGGTAACTGTCATTGAACTACAAGGCGATCGTCTTGTAGGAACAGTAACTAATCCTGATGGAACCACGGAGCAGAAAGTTTTCGAGAGGGTTGACTTATTGCGCATCCCGTCCATAGATATAACTAAGCCTCCTTTAGAGTGGCTAAATGACCCAGCAAAACTCAAGCCGGTAGGAATACCTCTAGCGCCAGGTCAATCAGTTAAAGTTTTTGCTGACATAGACACTCCAGCTCAAGTTCAGGTTTCTACTGCTGACAATATAGATCCAGTTAGTAGGCAGGGAAGTGTAGGGATCAGGTGGATGACCAATGGTAGTACTGTGGAAATATCTACAGGTACTCTTACTGATACGGGAATGAGAGCACTAAATAATTACTATACACCTAGTGAACTTCAAGAACAACTTAAGCAAGGCCCCATCGAAGTTCAGCTGAATTCAATTGTAGCTTTTGCTATTACTGAGTTTGACCCTACCAGCGGGAAAGTGGTTATTCAGAGAGTGGTAACTGGAGCCCCCCTTTCTTCTGCAACTTCTTCTGCCGGCACACCGGGCGCGGTAGCGCCTGGTATAATTCGTGCAGCACCAGCTCCGGCAGCAGCACCAGCTCCGGCAGCAGCACCAGCTCCGGCAGCAGCACCAGCTCCGGCAGCAGCACCAGCTCCGGCAGGAGGAGCAGGAGGGGGTTTACCTCCCCCACCAGCTGGACCTCCAGCCCCACCAACTGGTGCGCCACCACCTTCTGGCCCAGGAGCGGGCGGACCTTCAGGCGGACCGGGTGGTCCACGGCCGCCTGAGTTGATAGGTTCAATGCCAGCCATTGTCCGAGCAGACTTGGCTCATCTATCCACAGCCGAACAGGATCGGATTATTGATGAAAGCGAAGCCCGCCAAAATGTAATAGATGCCTTTAACGAGGCTTATAACAAATTTAAAACTCATGTCGAAGCTCGTATTGCCGACCCGACAACTCCAGATCCGGAAAAGAAGTTATTGCAGTGGCAGCTCCAATCTATCGAAAACGCCGTCAGGGGTTCGTCTCATACCACTGCTCCAGATTTTGCCGCCGGACAAGACAGATATAAAAACCGGATTAATATGGGAGGTGGTGCCACCAGAGAACAAGAAGAGGGCGTTCCTGTCGAACATATTATCCAATTCCTGCGAGCCGAAATTGCTGCCGGACGGGATATCACTGATAACCAGGACTTACTAGACACCTTGACACCTAATGCCGAGACTTACGAAGCAGCTCACTCCGTAACTCTCCGCAAGGCCCCGGACGGCACAGCAGAATCTGCTTTAAAGGAAGCTCGTCTGGAACAGGAAGCCGACTTTATCTATCGCACGACCGGAGAAGGCGGATTTAGAAGAGATGCCGGTAATCAAACTCAAGAAGGGGACTGGGAGCAAGCCTTACAAGCTTTGGAGGCCCGTTTAGAATTAAAGCTTCCTCCACTGCCTGTTGTTCCTCCAGCCCCTGCTCCATCGCCAACGCCGGTTACCCCAACTCCCGTGACGCCAACTCCGGTAACTCCCACTCCTGTTACTCCTACCCCAGTCACCCCGACACCAGTAACGCCAACGCCGGTTACCCCAACTCCCGTGACGCCCACGCCAACGCCAACTCCAGCTCCTGCTCCAATTACTCCACCCCCAGTACCTTTATCTGAACTAACCAATATTACTGTTGGGGCAGCAGGTGAACTAGTCCGTAAAAAAGCCAGAGCGCAGGTAGTAGCTGATGAGCAGGAGAGACTAGACGACGATCTACCGGACAATATGTCTACCAACTTTTTCAAAAGAGCCCTAGAAGTAACCTGGCATCGGGTTAAGCGTCCGGATAGGATCTTGGTGCGGGCCTGGAGAGCTAACAACCGTAAAGGCAGAGAGGAGTCTCAGCGAATGCGCTTGGTCAGGGCTGCCCAAGAAGCCAATATGACCCCTGGTAGCGTTGATCTGACTACCCAAGCCGGTCAGCGAGTGATGGAATTTATTCGGGGGGCCAGGGAAGGGGCTAATGCTGGAGCCAGGAGGATTAGTGAGGGAAATGATATTTTCGGCGAACAAGTAACTGCCTTGCCTATCGGGAGCGAACTCAGACAAAGAATAATTGATATCCAATACGAAGTCTATAATCGAGTTAGGGCTATCAAGTATCCGGCTGCTGGGACGGGGACTGCTTTAGCCGAAACCCAGAGGGAGCAGCTAGAGACTTTTGTTCAACAACAGCTACAAGAATATCTCTTTACCCAGGGTCATCGTAACGACCCCGAAGCCAGGCAATTTTTCGGAAGATCACTGGATAGATTGGGGGGAAGACAAGGGCTACTGTTTGGTTCAACTATCCTAGAAGCAGCCGAAAATATTGCTGATGATGGCAGGTTGATGGCCTGGAGCAAAGCCCGTTGGGATGCCGACTTTAATGTCACAACTTTTGCGGCCCGTTGGGGAGATCAATCCGAAGTCAAACTTGGATTCTGGGATACTCTCGCGCAGGCTTCAGAGAGAGTTGGACTAGGTCATCTGGTGAATCCTACGACCGTAAATATCGCCGTAACTGCCTCTCAGTTTATAACTAAATCGACTATTGGATTAGTAAGGTCTCGGTCAGTTCAGCTTGCTGCGGTAATGGCTGGAGGCTCGGCATTAACAGTGGCAACGGGAGGAGTGGCACCTCTTTTGATCGGAGCGGGTATTAGTGCAGTAGTCGCTGCCCGACGGGCTTCTCTGGATGTAAAGCGAAATATCCGGGAAACAGCTGCTCAGATGGAGGCAGATGAAAAGTTAAAAGCTGGGGACAAATCTAAAGTCCGTCAAAAGTACGAAAAAATTATCGCCACCGGTCAAGCCAAACAGTCCGAGCTAGTCGGTGGTGGTGGTCAAGATCTCGCCGATACGCTCCACCGCAGCCGTGAGTCGATTACAGATTTAGTCGCTCGAGCAGAAACGGGAGATGCGAATGCGCTAGATGCTCTTGCCCGCAGATGGGCCGAGATTACTGCCCGGGTAGATTTTCCTGCCAGCCGAACGAGAAGGACAGGCGTCTGGCCCTTTAGAAGGTCTACTCCGGATGTCCAAGGAGTGGGGGCTGTTCGGTTTACCGGAGGTCAGCTGATCGATATTAGCCGAACCGAGCTATTACACCAAAGGTTAATCGTCCAGCGAACCCTGGTTGGTCAAAATTGGGCCGGGATAGGAGCTTTTGCCGGGAGAACCAATCGCGAGATAGCCCAAGAGATCCGTCAGGAAATGCGAGCTGGGACTAATTATATCGGAGTGGCTGAAGGGAACTTGATCCTGACTGCCAGGGACCAAGAACGCTCATTTAGAAATGCAGCTTTAGCCGAGTCCGCTAGAGCCTTTGCTCAGGCAGGGATCACGTCATTGGTTTTTGGAGCAGTTGGTCAAGAAGCCGCAGCTGTGATTAGGCGGGGATTGGGTGAAAATATCCAGCAGACCATCTTGGAAAAGCCAATCAATTGGTTGGCTACCCATCTATTTAATAGGCCAGAGTTTGCCGCAGCCCCTATCAACCTACAAGATAGACTCCAAACTTTGATGAATAACCCTACTCAGGATATTCATCTGGGCGGTACTTTTAACGCTGAAATAGTCGATCGGGCAAAGGGTCTGGTGAGAATCCATGACAGTACGGGGCACGAGATAACTGGCACTCTCGGAGTCGATGCTACGGGCCACTATACAGTCTCCAATCTTAATATTCCCGGAGGAGATAAAATTGACTATGGTAAATGGAATACTGCCTTAAATGCAATTGGCCTTAAATCTACCTTAAATGACAAAGTCACTCAACTGCCGAGCGCCATGGGGCAGCTGAAACAAGCGATTGATACCGGCACACCTCAGAATTTGAATATTGGCGCGATGACCACCACGGTTCACCCCAATGGCCAAGTAGATTTCCCGGGAAATGTGCATGGGTTTATGAATCCGGCTGACGGGTCAATCAATTTTGAGAACACGGATAATATTCCGAAAGACGCTTTCGTAAAAATCCAGCAACAGTTTGAAGCTGCCGGCATAGGTTTACCAGAAGTAGCTACTGGGGGTAGTGTTGTCGAGCAGGTTTTGTCGATCGATCCGACTACCTTACTTAGCGAAGGGGTTGCCAGAGTCGAAGTCCCTCAGTCATCTTGGCTACCTCACGCTTTCCGTAATGTGATCGCTTCCCCAAATGGTAACGAACTAACCCTATATCGCTCGATGAGGCATCTGACCAATGGGGTGCAGTTTGGAGGGCTAATTCCTTCTCATCTGCGCGGAGTTCCGGCCTTTCATGACTTGATCCTAGAAAAGTTGTTGGCGGGAAGCGGGCCAGTCGGACACCAGGATATGGGCTATCTGGTGGAGCTGACCGGGGGTAAGCAGATTCTGCTGGCAGCCAAAGACGCAGCTGGAGGAGCAGATTTGCCAGCGCAGTTAGTAGATGCCCAAGGTAATTTGCATGGAGTTAAGATGGTTGTCGCAGTGCTTTTGGAACAAAATGGACATGTGGTGCCAGCCTCGGAAATAGTCAAGAAGGGCGGGAACCTGGCCGGAGTGACTGTGCATGATATGGCGGCGATCTTTAGTAACCCGGACAATCCATCCTCTCCGGCTCGTCATTTCGCCAAAGCATTTATGCCGGATAGTGCAACTCAACATACTTTCTCGCTTGATGCTGTTACTCCGGATGTTTCAGATATGACCGCTCAGGTTACTCCGATAGGGACGAGAAGAAGAGAGTCGGTTGATGCGCTTTCGAAAGCGGAAGAGAGGACGACTACTGTTCGGCCTCCCCCTACGCCTAGGCCTCCGGTTACTCCGCCTGCACCAGTTGGTCCTACTCCCCCAACCCCACCGATCAGTCCTGTTGGCACACCGGGCGCGGTAGCGCCTGGTATAATTGGGGCGGCACCAGCAGCCCCAGCTCCGGCACCAGCAGCCCCAGCTCCGGCACCAGCAGCCCCAGCT